>ERZ773038.592-NODE-592-length-23116-cov-6.668835_pt1 | contig 23116 bp, 26 predicted proteins | sample MGYA00511665_ERZ773038 | MGnify/ENA primary metagenome ERZ773038 (study PRJEB29015, sample SAMEA2737966) | human oral metagenome | biome: human oral; feature: human-associated habitat; material: dental | place: China | collected 2028 ... | reverse complement strand
AAAACGCCCCCTTCATAGGCAGCCTTAAATGGTTGCTGTGAAGGGGGCGTTTTGTTTTGCTAATAATCATTTTATTAAGAAATATTAGATTACTATGTAAAATGTATACCTATAGCTTTATTTTACGATATAATGTATATAATTATTAATTCTTAACATAAAGGAGGTGATGCTATGTGTACTTATATACTAATGCATAAAAATATTCCTGTGTTAACAGCAATATTAGATGATACTTTAACAGTAACAAAGGTTACTGAAATAATAAATCCAGACCGCAAACCATTGAGTATGATGGTCATGGACAATCAAGAAATCGCACTTAATGATTTTTTAAAGCATCGTGCGATTCCCGGTTCGCGACCTAATTTAGAAGATTTACTAGAGGCTTATCACGCATCAGATGCATTAGAATTTTCTTTAAAATCATATCAACTTAATCTATCTGACCACTATTGGATGAAACCAATACACTCTAATTTAGATTGGGATACTATCAATTTTTATGACCATCCTATAATTGACACGCCTTTATTCTTATCTGATTCTGATGATATCGATATCGATTTAATTACACCGAATTCATCTGTAAACGGTTCTCTTCGTCAGATGTGGGTGCAACAAAAAAAAGGTATTCGCCTATTAAAAGCTGGAAACTTCCTCAATCAACAACCATTTAATGAAGTATTTGTGTCAAAATTATGCAAAGAACTAAACTTTTACCATGTACCATATGAATTAGAAACAATCGCATCTGGTGAAATCGTGTCATCTTGCCCACTATTTACGAGCGTAGACATTGAATACATCCCTGCATGGCACATAGCAGCGCCACTTAAACGACGCGATAATAAATACCAAGCGTTCTTAGATCAGTGTACACATTTTTCAATTCCAAATGTGAAAGCCCATTTAGATGCGACACTTGCTTTGGACTATCTAACATTAAATGACGACCGTCACTACGGTAACTTTGGATTCTTACGGAATTCTACAACACTTGAATTCCTTGGCATGGCCCCTATCTTCGATAATGGCAATACCCTATGGTACAACGAAATGACGATTAATCCACATAGACCATTCCATACGTATCCATCATTACCGTTTAAATCGAAACATGATAAGCAAATAAAGTATGTAACAACACCACTAACAATTCCGCAGTCATTGTCTAAAACAGCAATGGAATTGATGGATTCCATATATGCAAAAAATTCAAATGTTACGGAAGATCGTCTTACTATGATGAAAACATTATTTGCTGAACGGTTAGATATGCTAAATACATATCTAACGAAATTAAAGTAATAAAATATTTAACAGAATAAATTCAATATCAGACTAAAAGTAGCATTACTAACATATAGACACAGATGGCATATGCCAAATAATCTATATTATGTATAGTAATGCTACTTTTTTTATTGTAAATTACATCATAATCGAAACCTAGTCAAAGTTCAGGAGATATATAGAATAAATTTTGGAAAATGATATTTCAGGAATCCTTATATTCAAATAAAGCCTTATAGTAATCCTAATAATTTTAACAAAGATAAATAGTTTCCGTCCCCATCAGGGGATTATTTAATTTAACACTGTATCTGAAACAACCGATGTTATCTAGCCTGAAAATACCATTGGCGGAGATTGTAAATCGACCTTAAACAGTACTTTAGCACACTAAAATAACACCTATAAACCGCACCATTATCACAACGGCGGAGATTTTATTTCACAAGGTTATAATCTAGATATATTATAGCATAAAAAAACAAAGAAATTGCAATAGTAGAATCATCAAAGGTATCAAATTAAAGATAGATAACTAATAAAAACAGATGATTCTACCATTGCTCAGTAAATAACAGCGCTAATAAATACATTAATTTTCATTACAATATAATACAATTTTGCTCTTTTCGTTCTCCAATTCCCCATGTATAGATATTAATTATATTGTCAAGTATATATACACGTAGGGAATCTTCTACGGGATTGATAATTCGACTGGCACGCCGCATCATAGCATCATATTGCTTTCTATTTAGTAGTGCCTCAAATGCTGATTTTTGAACACGCACGCCATAACGCTCTAAGCATTTTACTAAATGATTACGCGTTTTATTATCTACTACATCATAGATGACTAATACTATAAACTTTTTCATATCAGTGAATCTCCAAAGGTGTATACAAATCTACGTCTTCGTGCATAATGGCACTAGCAAATTGCTTACACTGCTTATAGATTGATTCCCTATAACTTTTACGATCCTCAATATATTGATTTTCAGAACGAATTTTCTTATTATAAGCAACCAAAAATCCTTTTCGCCCTTCTGTAGTTAGGTAACAGCCCTTATCTGAATTATCGAAATTAGATTCGTTAAAACCTCTCCATTTAAATTGAGAAGATACAGTATAACCAGTGCTACTAAATTACAATCTTATCCTCTGGTTTATCACCATAGAAATTTATTTCTTTGTTACCAGGAATCAAACATAAAAGAATTTTAGACACTAGCACCAACCAGCCAATTTCACTAGACCATACGGCAAGAAACCCTAATACAATATAAATGAAAGCTAAAAATGTAGGACCATTAAGATCATGAATACGTCTTGCTGCAATGGCTATCTCACGCACCATAGCGATAAGTATAAACGGAGCACCAATTAAAATACTCAACATAGAATAACCAGAGAAGCCAATAATAAAGCCGCCCACAAAACCGATGACAAATACAATAAACATATTGATAAAAAAAGATCGACGATTCATACGACCTGATAGAGAAAACATAGAGTGAAATTGTTCCATAATAGATTCTTTTAATTAAAAATAAAATACGGATATAAAAATAAGAAATAATACTATTGTTAAGCTTATTGTAACATAAAAAGGCTCTATCTTAATGTTAGGCCAAAAATCTTAACGTTAAGGAGGTCGGTTTTTCTATAGCAAAATATAGCTTAACATTTAAATTAAAAGTCGTTACCGCATATCTAAATAGCGAGGGTGGATATAGCTCTTTAGATAAGAAATACGGTGTAAAGGATGTAACGCAAGTTCTGCGTTGGGTCAATGCATTTAAAGGATTTGGTAAAGATAGTTTTTGTCGAAAACGAAATAATACAAGATACACATCAGAATTTAAGCTAGCTGTGATAGAGTCATACTTAACTAGTGAATTATCGTATCGGCAAATTGCATTTCAATATGGTCTAAATAATCCTACATTAATAGCTCGTTAGAAATCGGAGTTTATGAAATATGGGGTCAATGCTTTTGTCGAGCGACCGAAAGGACGGATTGCACCTAATCGCATTAAGCGTAGATTCCATTGCAGTCAACCACATCAAAAAATTACTACAGAAACAACTGAATCTAAATATTATGAACTAGATGCAAACGGTGCTTTGAAAGTCAGAAAACTATACTTAGATCTATTTATGGATTTATATAATCTTGAAATTATCAGTTTTAGTATAAGTCCTACACCATCGGCTGAGTCTATACTTTCAGCCCAACCACGGTCAGAATGAAAACGTATCAATATAATTTAAAAGTGCATAATATATTCCAAAGTATGTCTAGAAGAGGTAATTGTCTCTACAATTCACCAATGGAAAAATTCTTTGCCATCTTAAAACAAGAGCTGTATTATGGCAATACCTTTCATAGCTATGATGAGTTAAAAATAGCGATTGAAAACTATATTATGTATTACAATACTAAACGAATTAAGGAAAATTGAACTGACTAAGACCAGTTGACTATCGTTCAGCAACTACTGCAGCATAAAAAATTCCGAGCAACTAGTTTAGGTTACTCGGAATAAAAAGTCTAACTTTTTGGGGTCACTACATTAAGATAGAGTCTTTTCTAGATATTCTGAAAGGAGTAATTTGCTTTAAATATCTTTGTCATTTGATTGTATTAATATATTTTTAAGTGCAGCGTAGCCATATACAATTTCATCATTACATATATTAGGTAATTCACATATAGTATTTTCATATTTATCTGTAACTACGCACACGGTCAAAGCTCCTGCCAACTTTAGTAAAAGCTTAGCTTCTTGTATTTGTTTCCATACAGTTTCATCTTTTAATTTAGAAACCACGATAACACCTACCACCTCACGATTAAAGGCTCCTGCAGTAGCAGGTGGATATGGATTAAAGGGTTCCCCTAATCTATATACAAAAACAACAGTTTCTACATCATAAGATGAAACCAATAAAGCAGAAAAATACCAAGGATTTTCAATGTATTCCCCTGGAGTTAATAGACAATTTTCTTTACGATAAATCGCCATAGGCCGCGGTAAGGAATATGTTAGTTCTAACAAGTTTTTTACCACTATCTCAGCCCGACAATAGGTACTGCCAACCCACAGAGTACTTCTTAAGGTCTTCACTATCAACTCCGTGTAAGCGACACTATACTAAATTGTAATTGTTCTGAAAAGCCTTGCAATACATTTCTTAGAGATACCTCTACACTTGATACATCTCCTGAAATTAAAACTGCTCCTGAAAAACGATCGATAAATTCAATATGAACATTAGCAGCTTTAGAGGCCATATCTCCCGCAATTATAGCAGCTTCTCCTGGTGTAATAGTTAAAATCCCTATTGCACTGCGCCCTTCACTATCCAAGCCCAACTTACTATATAAATCTCTTTTAGGATTTGCTAAAACATGAGCCAATGTAACTTGTTTACCCGGTACCGACTCTTGGATGATTCGTTGCTTGTCTATCACGGTTTATAACCTCCTTTCAAATCATAAATTTAAAAATGACTTAAGCCATATAAACGCACCTACTGCTAGAAAGCCTCCAATTATTGGCCCTACTATTGGAACCCATGCATAGCCTAAATTAGCAGACCCTTTATTTGGAACTGGCAAAATAGCATAAGCTAGTCTTGAAGGCAAATCACGAGCTGGATTCAATGCAAACCCTGTAGTTCCGCCAAAAGAAAAACCTATGCTTGCCACTAGGAAACCTATAATTAATGGTGTTAATCCATTTGCCATAGGTCCTAACAAGAGTACACAGAAAATAAACAAAAAAGTTGCAATAATCTCTGAAAGTAAATTCCATCCACGATGATTAATGGCAGGACCCGTAGCAAAAATACATACACTGTTACCTTCTTCAGGACTAGTTATTTTAAAATGTGGATAGTAGTGCAACATGGTAATGCTTGCTCCTAAAAAACCACCTAACAATTGAGCTATAACTGCTCCTATAACTAATTCTTGTGGAAATAATCCACCTGCTGCAAAAGCTACTGTAATAGCAGGGTTTAAATGTGCAACACCGCCCAAACTAATAGCAGTGTACACTGCAAAAGTAACTGCAAAGCCCCAACCAAACATCAATCCAATCCAGTTCGTTTTTATGGCACTAGTAATAGTATTCTTCAACAATAACGCTGCATTACAACTACTACCAAAGGCCATTAAAATGGCTGTTCCAATGAATTCACTAACATACACTTGTGTTGCATCCATATGTGTTACCTCATATAATACATGTCAATATACGTGTTAAATCTTCTTTTGTTGCTTCGTAAGGATTGCCGCCATAAGTGCGATCAGCTATTGCTTGTTGTACTAATATAGAAAATGAGTTTTTAAAGGTTATATTATCAATACCAAACTCTTTCATAGTCATAGAACAACCCACTTGACGAGCCAAAGATTGTGCACATTTTACCAAAGCGGCTAATTGTACACTCTCAGCACTTGTCTCACTCGTTAAGCATAATTTCTGAGCAATAGAAATGTATTTTGATTTAGCCACTGTTGAGTTTGCTGCATTATACATTATTACATAAGGCAGAAGCATCGCATTGGCTAGTCCATGAGGAACATGAAATTGTCCGCCTAGTTGATGTGACAATGCATGAGTAATCCCCAACCCAGCCTGATTAAATGCTATTCCGGCCATACAAGAGGCTTCATGCATCGCAGCACGTGCCACTTCATTCTTGCCATCAACAACACAAGTTGGTAAATTTTTAACGACTAATTCTATTGCTTTTTCGGCTAACGCGTCAGTGAAATGGTTAGCTTTTTTAGCAACCAAAGACTCCAAAGCATGAACTAACACGTCCATACCACTATAAGCTGTCACCTTTTCAGGTGCAGATTTTACAAAAAATGTTGTTAAAATTGCTTCATCTGGCAATAAACTATCATCTAATAAGGGGTATTTAACACCAGTTTTAGTATCTGTTATAACTGCAAATGATGTAACCTCTGAACCAGTCCCACTAGTGGTTGGTATAGCAATAAACTTTTTAACCCCTACCTGATATATGGTTTTACCAAAATAATTAATGCCTTTTGCCATATCAATGGCAGATCCACCACCAATCACTATTAGTACTGTAGACTCTTCTTTTCTTAATACCATTACCCCCTTAACAATAGAATCAATAGGGGGATCTGGTACTACATCAGAATACACAGTATAAGTATTATTAATACTTATCAAGTCAATCACGGTTTGTAAAGCTGGCGTTCCCTCTAAAAATGGGTCACAGACGATAAAGATTCGCTCTCCATTTAATAAACGAAGTCTTTCTAATGCATCTGATTTTGAGCCTGTCACAGAATGATTAACACTTTCGGTAAAAATTTGCGTTTTAAAGGTCCATGATTCCATTATTACGCTCCTTTTATATACTCTTGAAAAGCCTGTAGTCCTGCTTTTACTATGAGCATATCTTCTTCTACGGTACCACCACTAATTCCTAAACCACCTAATAAGTAATCCTCGCACATTAATGGTTCACCACCACCAAATAAAACTATCGGTCTTTGTACCATAGTTTCAATACCATAAAGAGAACTTCCAGTCTGTATTTCACTACCAAGTTTTGCTGTACTGCATCTAAACGCAACCGCCGTATACGCCTTATGGGGCGCTAATTCTAGGCTAACGCCAAGAGATCGTTCCATACGTCTTTGATAAACTAGGCTTCCACTAGCATCCACGATAGCTACTACTACAGGTACACCTAAACGAAACGATTCAGTCTCACAAGCTTTTACAATAATATCAACTACTGATTCAATGGTAATTGCTTTTTTCTTTTGATAGCATACGGTATCTCCAATAGTTACATTATCATCTTTAATAGCTGAAGAAGTTCTCTTCATAGTTTCAATAATTTGTTGGACAGAATCATAAATATCCATGTCCAGCCTCCTTACTATAGGCTTGCAGTTTATTTTACTAATAATGTTTCTACATCATGGTGAGGTCGTGGAATTACATGTGTTGAGACAACCATTCCTACGTTACCAGCTGCTACTGCACCAGCTTCAACTGCTGCTTTAACTGCCCCTACATCACCACGAACCATAACAGTTACTAGACCGGAACCAATTTTTTCATAGCCAGCTAATTCAACATTCGATGCTTTTACCATCGCATCTGCCGCTTCAATTGCACCAACTAAGCCTTTTGTTTCCACCATACCTAATGCATTATTCATAATAAATCTCCTTATTTTTTAGAAGTACTTTTCTTTTTAGATTTCCCTGCTTTTGTTGATTTTTGAGGACGCTTTACTTCTTTTGCATCTTCAGTTATTTCAACTAATGTCATACTGCCTTTTACTTCATCAACTACATTGTCTGTAGAAGCTAAAGCAGCTTCTATTGGAGCTATTTCACTTGTGTCTTCAACAGTTGAAACTACTGTATCAACTTCGCTTATAGCAATAACGTTTTCCTCTTCAACACTAATAGATTCTATGGTATCATTTTTTTGATTTGGTTCTACGTTTTCTTTAACCTCTTCCTCTTTCAAAAACATATTAACTACGCTTTGTGATACCCGTGGTATCACTTTAGATCCGATAAAACAACCCATTTCTTTAGCTGTCAAAGTTCCTGCTTGTATTGCTGATTGTATAGCTCCTACATCGCCTATTACTTTTACAGTAAACCAACCAAAACCATTAGCTCTATCAATATTAACTACATGCACATTTGATGCTTTTACCATCACATCTGCCATTGTAATTGCTCCTAGCAATCCTTTTACTTCTAATAGTCCTAACGATTCATTCATATAAACCTCTCTATCTTAAGCTAAATGATTCACTTAATACACAGCGTCGAATACGACAGAAAGACCGTGCACAAGTAATTCCTTCGCCTGTTGGTCCTGCGATAGTGAATGTTGTATGCCCTTCACCACCTACACCAATACCAGCATAAGAAGGTGCATTTTTAACAAAAATTGTAGTTTCTAACAAACGTGCCATCTTCGATAGCTTTTCAAGGTTTTGAGAGTGCATCATTGCAGTATGGCGATTGCCTAATTCTGCACGATATGCACATTCAATTGCAATATCTACATTAGGAACAGATACAATCGGTAAGATTGGCATCATCATTTCTTCTGTTACTAAATGATGGTGTTCTGATGTTCTCGCAATAATTAAGCGAATACTATCATCAACAACTATACCTACTAATGCAAGCAAATCCTTAGCTGACTTACCTACAAAATCTGGATTAGGCTTACCATCATCTTTAGTTACTTTTTTCACTAATGTATCTAAGGTAGACATATCTGTTATTTCATAAGCACCATTTTTCTTCATATGGTATACAAGTTGATCTGCTACTTCTTCTACAACAAACACTTCTTTTTCTGCAATACATGGTACATTGTTATCAAAACTTGCACCATTTATAATATCCTTTGCAGCTTGTTCAATATGAGCTGTTTCATCTACTACAACAGGAGGGTTTCCCGCACCTGCACCAATAGCTTTTTTACCAGAGGAAAGTACTTGTTTTACAATACCTGGTCCACCAGTTGCTACTAACAATCGTACTTTAGGATGTTCCATCATTATTTGCGTATTTTCAATAGATGGTTCTCTAACCATAGTAACTAAATTATTTGGTGCTCCTGCAGCTTCTAGCGCTTTATTAATCATTTGAACCAAAATAGTAGATACCTTTTTCGCTCTTGGATGTGGACTAAATACTGCAGTATTACCGCCTACAATCATAGATATAGAGTTATTAATAATGGTTTCTGTCGGATTAGTTGTAGGAGTAATTGCACCTATGACTCCAAAAGGACAAAACTCTTCAATAGTCAATCCATCATGACCAGTCATGGCTCTAGTTTCCAACACTTCTTTACCTGGTGTTTTTACTGCGGCCACTCTATTTTTAATCAATTTATCACTATATCTACCAATACCAGTTTCTTCTACTGCCATAAGTGAAATCATTTCCAAATGATCTTTTTGTAAAATGGTTTCACGAATTGCATCTACAAAGGCATTACGTTCTTGCAAAGAATAAGACAACAATTCTTTCTGCGCTATTTCGCTAGCACTAATAGCTGCCTCCATGGTGTCAAAAACACCATATTCATAAGTAGAGACTTCCATCGTAATACCTTCTTGTTGCAAATCCTTTACTACTTGTTTAACTATATTTTCAATCACTTCTAATTTCATTTGTATCTCCTCTATGTCTTCGATACAATTCCTATATCATTGTTCTTAATACGCCCTGCATTTGCTTCATCTACATCAATATGCATTTCCAAAGCAAACTTAGGGGATACACGAACAATTACATTAGAAAATGTCAATTCTCGTTCTCCATAGATAGTTACTAACACTCGTTCCTTATCAAGGACTCCCATGCGACTTGCGTCACTTGGGTGCATGTGAATATGTCGGTGAGCTACAATGACACCTTGAGAAATTGTGATTTCCCCTTTTGGTCCTCTTAAAGTAATACCTGGTGTTTCTTTCAAATCTCCTGATTCACGGATAACACCAGCTATACCTAGTAAAAATGAGTCTGTAAGAGAAATTTCTACTTGTGTTTCATCTCTAAAAGGGCCCAAAATACGTACTCTTTCAATACATCCTTTTGGACCTATCAAGCTTACTGTTTCATTAGCAGCATATTGACCAGGTTGTTTCAAATCTATTTTTTTAGTTAATTCATCTTGGCCAAATAACGCTTGATACGCCTCTTTTGTCACATGAACATGACGATTGGAAACACCAATCGGAACACTGTAGCGATTGAGTTCTTTTAGTTTCGTCACGACAAGGTCTGTCACTCGATGTATATATTCAGACTGTTTCATAATCATTTGTCTATCCATTAATTAACTGATCTCTATATTGCGAGATAGTTCTGTGTTCATGTTTTTTAAAAATTTTACAAAAATAACTAACATCACTATATCCTAGAATATTAGCTATATGAGCTCCACTTTTTTCTGTACCTAGAATGTATTCTTTCGCCAAATTTATCTTCTTTTTATGTATATACTGCATAATAGTCATATTTAATTTCTGCTTAAAAATGCGACTTACATAACCTTGGCTAACATTACAAGCTACCACGATATCTTTCAACGATATATCTTCTTGAATATGATCATGTATATAGCAAAGAATAGTATATAAAATATCTTGTTTACCTTTATACATTTCCATAAACAGGAAATCCACGGTCTTAAATATCCATACATTAAGGCCCTCTGGATTTCTGGTTGTAAAATACGTAAGAGGTTGTTGACGATGGAAGGTGGGCTTTACACAATCTGAATAGTCCACTAAGTTCGTTTGCACCTCATCTATCAGCGAATACAACATATCAATAAGGGTATTCTTATCACAGTTTTCACACTTATGTTGGCATAGCCGATACATTTTCTCTACAATTAAAAGAAAATCACCTTTAAGGAATGCATTATATACAGCGTCTAAATATTCAGAAGCCTCATCACACACTACATTCTTTATTTCCCTTTCACTTTGTGGAATCCATTTATTAAAATCAACCCATGAAAATGGTTTATAAAGATATCCAATGCCTTCATATTTCATAGTCAAAGTAGCAATCGATTCTATATGTTTGTTAACCATCATTACTACCTGACACTGTGGATACGTATAATACAAATATCTAATAATATCACTTGCTTTTTGATTACATACATCCATTGCAACGTAAGCTACAGAAAATTCAGCGTGTTTGCCTAAGTCCACAACTTCTTTATATGTACTTATACAAACAACATCTGCCTCCATATGCATGGCAATTCTTTTTCGTAGAGCTCTCATATGCAACTGATCAGTATCTACCAAAAGAATTTTGACCATAACTTAACTCCTCATTTACTCTAACGGATACGAAAGTTTTACTTGCATACCTCCATAAGATTTATGATGGCATTCTACATGTATAGATACGCTATATTGTGTTACAAACATCTGCTGCAACGCTAAAATAGATTTAGACAATAACGATAAGCCCTGCCCAGATATATCTTCATGTATTACAGGTGTATTCTCCTGTAGTACATCTTGCAGTAGTTTTAATTCATCGGAATCAAGTGCGATCCTATCATTTTCTAAAAAAATAGATACATGATTTCCTTGAATCTCTGTGTGTAACATAATGGAAATTTCATTATGCCCATCTTGATGTGCATTTTCTATAATTTGTTGCACATATTGCCATATGCTATAAGCAGGTACCATACAATGCCACAACGCTTCATCCACATTGGCGTTCCACGTAGTATGACAATCTTCGCGATAATTTAGCAAATTTACCATTGTCCCTATTCGTGAACATTCTTCTTTAATAGTTGCTTCAATCCAGCTATCATGTTGAAGAGCTAATGTATGTGTATATTCCAAAATAGCTGCTTCAGTAGTAGGTGCATTTTCTAAAATAGACAAGCTATCTATTACGTCTAATAGTTTACAGTTACGTACTATATCAACATATCGCTTATATCGCACCAATTCAGTTTGCAAACTATATAACTTAGATTCTGTATCTCGTAATTTTAGCTCTAATGTACCGATACGCTTTAGATTTTTTTGCTTGTTTCGATTTGATACAATCTCATGATTTGTTAATTGATTAATAATAAATTCGACTAGCTTAGCAATTGAAAGAACCTCACTATAACTATATCGCTTAATATCAGCTAGATCTTCTGGTTTAGAAGTCGATACATCATGTTCAATCAAGTTCTGTCCTCCAGGAATCATATTTTTACTTAATCGAACAATAGTATCTGGTACATCATCACATAAGATTTGTCCCCCAATAAAACCTCCTAAGTAATGCCCATCCACAATAATAGGAATGGCAATTTCTAGGAGTCCGCAAGGACAAATATATATACTTACCTCTTTATTGGCAGCTGCAATAATAGCACCAGAGGCATCAGACAATTTACATAACAATAAAGAGGTAGGATCATCTCTTACATCCTTACAATAACTACAGAAATGTGTCGTTTCAGTTAATACATCACCTTTATAATCTACTGTAACAAAAGCAATCCCAGTTACATTAGCAACTGCTTGTTGTATCTCTTCTAGTAAATCATGCCCAATGGCTGTCATGATATCTAGTCGCGCTTCTTCATGCTGACGTTCTTCAAATTGATCTCGTGGCATTGGTTTTTATTCCCTTTCTCATACAATACGTAAAATATCTCTACATATAGTATTCGACTGTAGTTGTAAAAATCATGCTAATATTATCAATCATAACTAACTTTCATAGACCTATGCATAGGAGCTTAGTGTTTCTACACATACGCATCTTCTTTTACGTACCAAATCCTTCGCAGTCACAGTTCCTTCACCGGTTATATTCGCAATCGTAAAGGATGTTGCCCCTACGCCACAAATACCTATACCGTCGAGAGAACAACCATTTTTTACAAATATAGCTGTACCAAAGGCTTTGGCTGCACGTCTCAAGCGTTCTGAATTGCTAGAGTGAATACCCGCTGTATGATGACATCCTTGCTCTGCCTCAATACCTATTTGTAATGCATAGTCAAAATCTCTAGCTTTTACAATTGTAATCAATGGAGCTAATAATTCTTTTGTAACAAAAGGATGTATACGTACTGTTTCAACAGCAATTAAATCATAAGAACGGTCAGTCACAATACCAGCATCCCTCAAAATCGTATCTGCAGATTTTCCGCCGTACTGCCGATTCACTTCTAGATCTTCTGTTAGCAATATCTTTGAGAGCTGTAACATTTCACTAATGGAATCAACATAATACACATTAAGATGCTCTAAGGCTGCTCTAAATTGAGGTAATATATCTTGAACAACAACAATATTTTTCTCTGATGTGCAAGTTATATTGTGATCAAAAGAGGCCCCTTTATGTATACAATACGCTGCTCTTTCAACATCTGCCGTTTCATCTACAATAAATGTTGGATTAGCTGGCCCTGCCGAAATAATCTTTTTACCACAAGATAAAGCGCATCTTGCTGCATCCGAACCACCTGTAGAAAGTATCAACTCTACATCAGGATGATTCATAATTTCTTTGATATATGATAGTGAGCAAGAATCCACTGTCGTAACAAGATTATATATACCGAATTTATCCACAATAATTTGGTTGATAATCTTCGTTATATACTTTGATACTTCCATAGCTCTTGGGTGAGGACAATGAATTGCTACATTACCTGCTGACAAAATACTTATTGTATTATTAATAAGCGTTTCGCATGGATTTGTACTTGGATGAATGGCACATACAACACCATAAGGATATGGTTCACTAAAAACAATACCACCCTCGCCTTGTGTCGTATTAGTTTGTAAATCTTCAGGACCAGGAGTTTCCTCTAGTGCAAGCTTGATTTTAATAATCTTATCCTCTACTTTTCCCATGCCTGTTTCTTGGCAGGCAAGAGTAGCAAACTCATGACTATAACTACGCAAGCCTTCACGAATTGCCTGAATCATTTGCTTTCTCTCTCGTAAACTCACACGCCTATACACATGAAAGGCTTCCTTGGCAGCATGCACAACTTGTGTAACCGAGGAAAATATCCCCCATTGGGTTTCCATATTTGCCTCCTTGTTAAATAACAACAGAGTCTATAATACCAATAATTGCAAGATCAATAGTTGCACCTTTTCTATTTTCTTCTACCCGTACTGATGACCCTGTGCCGACTAGCACATATTCGCCCACACCAGCCCCTACAAAGTCAGCTGCTACTTGTTCTCTATGATCTGGTGAAAGCGATGCATCTACGGGCTGTACAATCATTAACTTATATCCTAAAAGGGTATCACTTTTTTTCGTAGCCACAACATTACCAATAACTTTTGCTAAATACATGCTTACTCCTATCTCATAGAACTCAATTCATATAACGAATATGGTCTATGTACTGTACCCCTAATTCAAATAAACGTTGATAGTACTCTTGCACCATCTTTTGATAGGGATTTGGCTCTTTTCCTGATAAAGGCTCTATCGACGTAGGCAGGACATATACATTCACACCTTGTGTAAAAGCTTTTTTAACAACTGCTGACAAATGTGATTGACTGTATCCCAATGCGATATGAATTACATCGTTTCGTGGTATATATGGTAATACTAAGCAATCATGTTCTGTAAAAGTAATTTCATCTTCATACGAGTGCATCATAAGAAAAGGATATATCTCTTTTACTCTACGCTCTATTTCTTCATCACAAGGCTTTGAAACAATCGCGTAAACTGGTCGTTCTTTATACGATACTAGTTGCTTGGCCAATGAATAGTTTTCATGATGCCATAAATCATCAAAAGCAACATAAAGTTTACTCAATTTTTTCGTTACACTTTGTTCTGCTAAAATACGTGCCACCATGTCTTCCAAAATCCTAGTTAGGTCTTTATCTTCCATAGTGCCTCCTCTAAAGTAGTGGCATACAAGGACATTGCCTCATATGCCACACTATGTTACGCCTTAAGAGTTGGAATAATACGTTCTGTATCAATATGAGGACGTGGAATAACATGTAAGGAAACAACTTCGCCTACTGCACGTGCGGCTACTGCACCAGCATCTACTGCTGCTTTAACTGCACCAACATCACCACGAACCATAACTGTTACTAAACCAGAACCAATTTTTTCGTAACCAACTAAATTTACATTTGCAGCTTTTACCATTGCATCTGCTGCTTCAATGGCGCCAACTAAACCTTTTGTTTCTACCATTCCTAATGCATCTGAAACCATAATAACCTCCTAGGTTTAACTAAATACTTATTAAATATATGGGGTAGTACTTGATTTAGGTTCATCCCCTAATGTACCAAGTAATTTTATACCTACTTCACGTGCTGCTCTAACAGCTTGTCTAACAGCACCAGAATCCCCAGAGAAAGTTAAGATAACTTCGTTAGAATAACTTGTGCCCGCTTTAGGGGATGCATAGGATACTACTTCTACATTTGCTGATTTAACCGCTGTATCTGCGAGAACAGTACCAATAGCAGCTGGACCTGCACATACCATACCAAAGGATTTACCTAATGGTGTATTAAATACAGACTCTAAACAATAACTAGCACGTGCTGTATATTGGAATTCTAGATGACCTGCATCATTACTATATACATCACCAAAATATTTTGGCAGGGCTTCAAGAGCAATTTCTACGGCACGACGAGCATCAGATACATCATGAGCACCAATATAAATAAGTGATCCATGACCTGCACCACCCTTAGTATCCCGTGGTAACTCTACAGTAATAATTTCCGTATTAGTTGCTTTAATTGCATCATCTACGGCCATGATTTGAGGGCCTGCACCAATACGACCACCGATAATACCGATAGACTTAAACTCACCAAGCCCCATAGTTTCTGTTAATAATGGATCTACACTAGCTATTACAAGCCCAATTGTATCTCCCATTGCAGTACCAACAAACTCAGTGACGCCAATAGACGTTTTAGTTGTTTCTTGAGGCTTTTTAATGCCAAGTTCTTCTGATACTTGACCCATCACTTTTTCTAATAATGCTGTATCCATAGTACCTCCTAACCACCAATAATACAGGTTAAACCTTTTGATTCTACTATTTTTTTATACATTTCCATTTCTTCATCTGGAATCTTTGGTGTATTCTCTAATTCATACTCTCTACCTAACAGCTCATACTTTCCTTGTCCATAATTGTGATATGGCAACAAATGTACTTCATGCACATTAGGCATATATTCCTCCACAAACTCTGCAATACCCCTGATATCGTCTTCGCTTGCATTAAAGCCAGGAATAGTAGGAACACGCACCGTTGTATTGGCTATAGATTGTATAACTTGTGCCGACTCTTTAATTTTTTCATTATCAACACCAGTAAACTTTTTATGTTGTTCTGGATTGACACTTTTTATATCCAAGAGAACTAAATCTATATACGGCATAATTTCTTTAACAATCTTTGTGTCATAATATCCTTCTGTTTCTATTGCTGTATGCCAGCCTTGTGCTTTACAAGCTTTAAAGATTTCTTTAGCGAATCTAGGTTGCGTTAATGCCTCGCCACCAGACAAGGTAATGCCCCCATTGGAGCGAAAGTACTGAGTAGCATCTTTACGAAGCTCTTTTACGACTTCCTCTACAGTCATTAACTTACCTTTCATTGAAAGTGCACTTGAAGGGCAGACCATTGTACACTCTGCACAGTTGTCACAGAGTGTACGATCAATCCAATACGGATTGTTATCTGCAATGGCCTGTTTAGGACATGCCCCTTGGCAAGCCTTACACCCTATACAGAGCTGTTTTCGATATAATACTTCAGGATAATATTGTTGTGATTCTGGATTAGAACACCATTTACATCGTAATGGACAGCCTTTCAAAAATACGATTGTCCTGATTCCTGGTCCATCGTGAATGGAAAAGCGTTGAATATCAAATACAGTGCCTTGCACACTATAATCTACTGATTCCATACGAACTTATCCTTTAATATATGTAGCTACATATTATGTTCTGTACGATTAATGATATCGTCTTGTACTTCTTTTGCTAATGTAACAAAGTGAGCACTATAACCTGCTACACGAACAATCAAGTCTTGGTTATCTTCTGGATGTTCTTGTGCATTGATTAATGTTTGTTTATCAACAACATTAAACTGAACATGACTACCTTTTTTATCAAAGAAACTCTTAATGATAGATACGAAGTTTTTCAAACCTTGTTCACCACCTACCGCAGCAGGAGTAAATTTTTGGTTATATAATGTACCATTTGATGCTTGTGCATGGTCTAATTTTGCAACGGAGTTAGATGCAGCTGTTGGACCATTAACGTCATTACCTTGACGAGGAGATACACCATCAGCCAATGGTTCTGTAGCCAAACGTCCATCTGGTAACGCAGCTACGTCCTTACCGAATAAAACGTTTGCAGATACTGGGTAAATACCAGCTTGGAATTGACCACCGCGAGGATTCATATATTTATCAACTTCATTACAGTAAATTTTGCCACAACGATATGCAAGTTCATCAACTTCTTCAATATCATTACCAAAGGAATCAGTATTTTTCAAGATATTATGAATTGTCGCATATTTACTTGGATCAGATTGAGATTTACAGCCACAACTTGTGCCTCCACCTTGTTTCAAGTGAGATTCTAATGTAGCAATATCGATAGATCCTGTAGAAGATAAGATTTTCTTAACTGCTTCGTAAATTTGAGCTTCATCTAAAGTAGCTTCAGAAATAGAAGGTGTATATACTGGAGCTGCTGCATCGCTATAACCAAAGTTTGCTTCCAATGCATCACGTAATTCTTTTAAAGAGATACGTTTATCTTCAAAAACATTCTTTTGAATTGCATATAAGGAGTCACCTGCATCGGCAATACCAAATGCTTGTGGACCTGTAAAGTTGTAAATTGCACCGCCTTCTTGGCAAGATTTACCACGTTTGATGCAATCGTCAACCATAGCTGACATGAATGGCAATGGAGCGCGTTCCATATGAGCATAGTCAACAGCGTTATCTGCTTTAGCTAAATGACGTACAAAGTATTCCATTTGTTGTTGATATGCGGCAAGGATTTTTTCCATGCTGTCTAATTCTTCTAGCTCGCCAGTTTTTGGTCCCAATTGTTTACCATTACAGCGTCCATTATTAAGTGTAATTTCAAGAACTTTTGCAATGTTGAAGAACGCTGCATCATGCCAACCTTCTGTACGATGGCCTGCTTGTGGTTCTACGCAACCGATAATACAGTAGTCGCGTGCATCTTTTAATGCTACACCACGCGAAACTAGAGCTAAAATAATAACTTCATCATTATAGAATGCTGGTACACCATAGCCTAAGCGAGATACTTCACATGCACGGTACAAGAATTCCATTGGAGAGTTTTGATGTACACGAACGGAGAAAGATGGTGCTGGTAAACGTACATGTGCTACGGCTTCCATACACATATAAGAAACTTCGTTTGTTGCATCTTTGCCTTCTTCATCTTGACCACCTACGCAAAGGTTTTGGAATACTGCATACCCTGCGAAAGCTTGTGCAGAAATTTCATCACGAGTTTTATTGATGTCATTCAACTTAACCCAAATACAGTCCACTAATTCTTGTGCTTTCACACGATCAATTGGATCATCTTTTAAGTATGGATACATATATTGGTCAAAACGGCCTGGGGAGATGGAATGGCCATTAGATTCAATTTGCACCATGATTTGAACAAACCAGAAGGATTGACATGCTTCCCAGAAAGTTCGAGCACCAAATTCTGGAACGCGATCACAGTTAGCTGCGATTTGTTCTAATTCTGCTTTACGAATTGGGCAAGATGTTTGACTCACTAATTCACGGGCTTTTTCTGCATAACGATGCGCAAAACGAATAGCTGCATTGTAAGAAATAATAACGGCATTATAAAATTGTTTTTTCTTAATACTGCTTGGATCATCTTCATCTAATGCTTGTAAAGCAGCAACGGTTTCTTCTAATACTCCGCGGAAACCTTTTGCTAAGATTTTACCGTAGTCTACATTTACGTGACCTACGCCACCAAAGAAGTAGTTACCAACAGTAAATACACCATTTGCAATACAAGCTTTTGTGTCTGGTTCCATATAAGAATCAGCTAGAGCGTTTGTTGTTTTACCGTCCCAATATAAGAAAGCATCATGCAGTTCACGTTGCACTTTTTCAGAAATTTCAAATGGGTCGGCCATACGTTTATGCATAGTATGGAATTCTTTTTCTACCCAATCATAAGAGAATTCAGGACAAATTTCTGTGGAACGTGGGTTAACTGTAATGGAGCCAACTACTAATTCATTATCACGGATTGTAATTGGTAGTTCATTAAAGATTTTTTCAACCGCTTTTGCACGGCGAATAATCGTAGGTTGACCTTCCGTTTCCTTGTAGGATTGTGTAATTAGAACAGCACGTTCTGATTCTACCTGTGGTACTGCATCAATAATTACTTTTCTTAATTTCTCAATTCGTTCTGTGGGTTTACTAAATCCTCGTTCTAGCATTTTCTAACCTCCTAACAACGTAAAATACTCTATCATGCTCTTTTTATCTGATTTGACACTTCTCCTTATGCAAATCTAGAATACTTAGCATGTATCTTAAGAAAATCGTAGCACAATTCATTTCCATACTGATAAGACTTTCCAATCATGATTGTTGTAAATTACAAACCTATTTATAAGTAGTAGAATTTTTTATTTTCCATTTAATAGAGTTTAAATTGATAAATATATATAACTGGTAATATTCAAACCTAATTTAGGTACTTATCGAACCACATCTTGCATCTCTATTGCGCTATTTATATTTTCTTTCTATACTGAAAATAATTATAGGTAGGAGGTGGCTACCATGGCATCACACACAGATCTTTGTCTATGGGAAACAAATCGTATCGCTATGGGATACGCTCTATTAGATCAACTTTTAAAAGATTATCCGATTTCTTTTGTAAAACATTACCGTATATGTCCTGGTAAAGCGTTCTTCTTACTAAGTGCAGATACAGATGTAGTGAAACAAATAGAGGATATCTTTCAATATAAGGACCACATCCAATACCGTGTCATTACGGGTGTTCATCCTGATGTGCTTTTAGTATTTCAACAAAAAAAATTGATTCCCTCCGTATCTCACTTGGGAATCTATGAATGTACTACTTCCGTAACCGCCTTTCATTTAGCAAATTATTTAGCATGGCATCACCATGTAGATTTATTGCATTTACAGATTGGCGTGGGACTTTGTGGTAAAAGTATTATTGCTATCGCCGCCTCCTATACTGATTTAAAAACAATTGAAAATCAATTACCGCAGTTATATCCAAAAGATCTTGTGAGTCATGCAACGATTTCTGATCCATCACCTGAATTACTCACATCCTTATAGGAGGTTCCATGGAATCTATACAATCTTTATTGCAACAGGCTCATGCTTTATGGCGTCAGGGCAATGAGCAGGGCATGATCGAATATTTAGAAAAAGCGATTCATCTCTGTCGTTTAGAGCATGATGACAAAAAACTGATTGAGATTTTAAACGAATATAGTGGTTCTCTTCGTAATGTGGGCCGCTATGATGAAGCCATGGCAGCAATTAACGAGTCTCTTCAAATTTTCGAAAAAAATAAAATCTATTCCCCTCAAACATATGCGACAATTTTAATTAATCTGGGGAATACATTTCGCGAAAAAAAATCATATTTTGAAGCGGAAATGTATTTATTAAAAGCAAAAGAAATCTTTCAATCTATGGGAGATACTTCTTATGCGTATATCGGTTTACTTAATAACTTAGCACTTTTATATCAAGATACTAATAATTACGATGCGGCCCATAAATTACAATTAGAGGCAGTTCATTTATTAGAATCCACAGAGTACCAGGTTCCCCTTGCTATTAGCTATAACAATTTATATGAAATTAGCAAGCATATTAAAGAGCCTAGTGAGTTATCTCCCGAAATTTATTTAGATAAAGCCGCCTATATATTACAACGTGAGGTAGGCACTAGTCACCCTATGTATGCAGCTGTATTAAACAACCGCGCCGATTATGAAATTAACCAACATCACTATGATGAAGCGCTTCAATTATATCGCGAGGCATTACCTATCGTAAAACACAACTATGGTATAGAGAGCCAAGCCTATCAATCGGTACAACAGAATTTAGAATACGTAAAAGATTTAATCGAAACATTGCAACAAAGCTCTAGCCCCTTTCGAAAGACGGGCCTTGAATTAGGCCGAGAATTATCTCATTATGTGGCTCAAGATGTAGAGTTAAACTTACCAGATATAAGTCCATACATTTGCTTAGCTTTGGTAGGAACTGGTTCGGAATGTCTTGGCTATGATGATGCGATCTCGGAAGATCATGATTTTACCAAACGTTGCCAGCTATTTTTACCTGATGACATTTATAAGTCTTATAAGGATAAGCTTATATCATACTTTACAAACTATAGCCAAGGTTTAGTACAACTAGAAAGCATTTCACAATTTTATAAGCGTTACACATTATATCCAGGAGGCCCTCAAAGTCCAGCTGAATATCGTCGTATACCACAAGATCTCTTATGTACAGCCACTAACGGAGAAGTATTTTTAGATAACCTAGGAACTTTCACAAATATTCGACAAAGATTACTCACCTATTACCCAGAAGATATTAGACTTAGAAAAATCGCCTATGAACTCAATCAACTGGCTCAGTCAGGTCAGTATAATCTACCACGTATGTTACAACGTGGTGATACTGTAGCAGCTCAACTGGCACTTTCTCAATTTGTCAATCATTATATGTTAGCAGTTCATCTTCTAAATAAGTCTTATGCACCTTTTTACAAATGGATTTATCGACATACCTGTAATCTTCCTATACTAGGAAATACTGTAAAATATGGAATTCCAGATGTATTAAACTCATCGTTAAACGATACAAAGCATCACATTGATCATCTATGCAATGCACTTATCCAAGAACTTCAAAGCCATTCATTAAGCAATAGTTCTATCGATTTTTTAACATATCAAGCGAAAGAAGTTATGCAGCGTATTCAAGATCAAGCCCTTCGTACCGAGGACTCATGGGTAGAATAGGAGATATATTATGAAAGATGATTTAATCATATCTATAATCCAACAAGAATGGCCTCTTTTTAATAAAACGCAAAATGTAGGACAGCGGTCATTCTGCCAAGATCAAATGGCTAATTTTATCGTATCCCGTCACGCTTATTGGTCTATGTACTCCACACCTGTCTTGCAATCCTACTTACATGACTTAGAAGTAGCGCGTATGAAAGGTCAAAACCTTATCACATACAAGTATGGATATATGATGGCCTACACTCATCCAGATGAGTTCTTAACAATACAGGATAAACTACCACCTATTTCAACAGTTAAACAGTCATTGGTCACTGCGATAATGACAATATATATGAAATGGGAATTAGAAATACAAAAAGAAATGCCTGGTTTCGATACAACCCACAGACCAATTGAAGCAGTAAACAATAGTCAAACTCATACCTCTGTAGAAACCTATATGACAGGAGAACTACAATCTTATTCAGAGTCAACTTTAGAAAACATCTTAGCTCATTTTTTACAATGCTCTAAAAATGCCATCAATCCTGTAAAAGGATATTTAAGTGCCTTACACGCTCAAGTAAAATAAAATATTTGCCACCCCAATCTCCTCTCATAAATATAAGGAAAATAGGCTCTATCTTAGAACTAACTAAGATAGAGCCTATTTTCTTTTTCACTATAATTCTACTTATTTTCCTTCAACCACTGTACAGCATATTCCGCATACACCGCTGATGCTGCAGATAGAACACTATCATCCATAGTGAATCGATTATTATGATGATCAAAGGTGGCGCCCACCTCTGGGTTTTGGATACCGATAAAGGCAAAGCACCCTGGTTTTTCTTGTAAGTACCAAGCAAAGTCTTCACCTGGCATTACCTTGCGCATCTTAGACAGTTTTTCTTTGCCTAGTGTATCAATAACAACGCGTTCAGCCAGTTCACTTGCTGCTGCATCATTAATAGTTGGTGGCACTTTCTTTTCATAAATCAATTCCGCAGTAGCACCATAAGCCAATGCTGTATGTTCAACCACGCGTCGTATGGATTCTACATAGTATTCTTCTTGTTCAGGGTCAAAGAAGCGAATGGTTC
>ERZ773038.589-NODE-589-length-23210-cov-4.329950_pt1 | contig 23210 bp, 17 predicted proteins | sample MGYA00511665_ERZ773038 | MGnify/ENA primary metagenome ERZ773038 (study PRJEB29015, sample SAMEA2737966) | human oral metagenome | biome: human oral; feature: human-associated habitat; material: dental | place: China | collected 2028 ... | reverse complement strand
TGCATGTGTTAAGCACGCCGCCAGCGTTCGTCCTGAGCCAGGATCAAACTCTCCGAACAAAAACACAAACGTTAAAGCCCAGAAAAACCAACCAACCAAACAAAGCCAGTCAGCAATCCCAACCAAAAACACTCAAAAACAAAAAACAGGCATAAAAAACAAACAAACACACTATCGAGTTCACAAACAACACCCACACACCCCAGAAAACCAAGCCAAAAACCCAGCCACCAGAGCAGTGAACCACCACCACAAACCCACAAACAAGCTCGCGGCGACAGGTGAATAATCTACCCACCCCCACACCCAAAGTCAAACCAAAACACCGTGACCCCCACCACACACCCCACAAACCCAACAACCACAACGAAAAGAGGGTGCCCGATTGTTATCGGACACCCTCTCTCTCCCAGAAAGGTCAGCTGAGCTCCAGCACCGCGAGGTTCTTACGGCCCTTACGAATGAGAGCCAGTCCACCGGCGAGAACGTCTTCTTCGCGCAGAACAGCCTCTGGATCCTCAACCTTGACGTTGTTGATGGAGGCGCCGCCGGAGGAGATCGTACGGCGTGCCGCAGTCTTGCCCTTCTCAAAGCCGAGGGCAACGAGCGCATCGGCCACAGTCGACTCACCAACGGTGAGAGAAGCGCGCGGCAGATCGGCGGTTGCTGCGGCCAGGGTAGCCTCATCAAGATCACGGATATCGCCACCGCCCCACAGGGCGTCGGTCGCGGCGAGAACACGCTGAAGCTGATCGGCACCGTGCACGAGCTCGGTGACGGAGGCAGCCAGTGCTTTCTGCGCGGCGCGCTGGTGCGGACGCTCGGCGACCTCGACGGCCAACGCTTCGATCTCTTCACGCGACTTGAAGGTGAAGATCTTCAGGAAGCGCACGACGTCGTCGTCCGCGACCTGGAGCCAGAACTGGTAGAAGGCATAGGGAGTCATCATTTCGGGGTCGAGCCAGATGGCACCGCCCTCAGACTTGCCGAACTTGGTTCCGTCGGCCTTGGTGATAATCGGCGTGGTCATCACGTGGGTATCGACGCCTTCGACCTTACGGATCAGGTCGACGCCGCCAACCATGTTCCCCCACTGGTCGTTACCGCCGGTCTCGAGCGTGCAACCGTAGCGGCGGTAGAGCTCGAGGAAGTCGTTGGCCTGGAGCACCTGGTAGGAGAACTCCGTGTAGGAAATACCCTCGTCCGACGCGATACGGCGGGCAACGATGTCCTTATTGAGCATGGTGCCCACGCGGAAGTACTTACCGATCGTGCGCAGCAGGTCGATCGCGCTCATCTCCTGCGTCCAGTCCAGGTTGTTCACCATCGTGGCCCCAGCGGGTCCCTCGAAGTCGAGGAACTTCGAGATCTGCGAATGCAGGCGATCCGCCCATCCCTTCACGACCTCGGTCGACTGAAGCTGACGCTCGCCACTCTGACGCGGGTCGCCGATCTGCCCGGTGGCACCGCCCACGAGAGCGAGCGGACGGTGACCGGCGAGCTGCAGGTGGCGCATCACGATCAGCTGAACCAGGTGTCCGTGGTGCAGAGACGGCGCGGTCGGGTCATAGCCGCAATAGAAGGTGACAGGTCCGGCGTTCAGGTGCTCGCGGAGCGCCTCGAGGTCGGTGTGCTGAGCGAGCAGCCCACGCCACTGCAGTTCGTCCAGAATGTCTGTCACGAAAGTTGTCCTTCCTTGCGGATTCGACGGATGAGTACCGTTATAGTGTATCGGCTTGCGAGTACTGGCGTTAGCGCAGCGCCGTAGCCGCCCACTTGCGCGCATCGGCGAGGCCTGCCTCGGCCTCGGCGATCTGCTCACGGACGCGCTCAGGGGCAGTGCCACCACGCCCACGGCGGGCACCGACTGAGCCTTCGACGGTCAGCACCGAACGGACCTCGGGGGTCAGGGCCGACGAGGCCTGGGCGAGCTCCTCGTCGGTCAGGTCAGCGAGCTCCACTCCCCTGGCCTCGGCCAGGCGCACGCACGCACCCGAGATCTCGTGTGCATCGCGGAACGGAACGCCCTGCTTGACGAGCCATTCGGCAATGTCGGTGGCGAGCGAGAATCCCTGGGGGGCCAGCTCCTCGAGACGGTCGAGATGAATCGTCATCGTGTCGATCATGCCGGCGACGGCCGGACACAAGATGTCGAGGGTGTCGATCTGGTCGAACACCGGCTCCTTGTCCTCCTGAAGATCGCGGTCGTAGGCAAGCGGAATACCCTTGAGCACCGCGAGCAAACCGGTCAGGTCACCGATCAGTCGGCCAGCCTTGCCGCGGGCCAGCTCCGCAACGTCGGGGTTCTTCTTCTGAGGCATGATCGACGAACCCGTGGAGTACGAGTCGTCCAGCGTCACGTAGCCGAACTCCTTCGTATTCCAGATGACGATCTCCTCGGACAGGCGCGAAATGTCGATACCGATCTGCGCGCACACGAAGGCGAACTCAGCGACCACGTCACGAGCAGCCGTGCCGTCGATCGAGTTTTCGACGGAGTCGGTGAAGCCAAGTGCAGCCGCAACACGACGCGGATCCATACCCAGCGTATTGCCGGCGAGCGCACCGGAACCGTACGGGGAGATAGCCGCGCGCTTGTCCCAGTCACGCAGACGTGCGACGTCGCGCAGCAGCGGCCACACGTGTGCCAACAGATGGTGCGCAACGAGGACAGGCTGAGCGTGCTGCATGTGCGTACGACCCGGCATCACCGCGTCGCCGACGCGCACAGCCTGCCTGATGAGAGCCTGAGCGATATCAAGAACGCGACCGGCAAGGTGACGGGCCTCCTCGCGCAGGTACACACGGATGAGCGTGGCAATCTGATCGTTGCGGGAGCGTCCAGCGCGGAGCTTGCCGCCCAGCGTCGCTCCGGCTCGCTCGATGAGGCCACGCTCAAGTGCAGTGTGGACGTCTTCGTCGTCGGGCGCGGGCACAAAAGCGCCCGAAGCGACATCGGCGTCGAGGCGTGCCAGAGCATCGTGCATATCGGCGCACTCCTGGTCGCTCAGCAGGCCAACGCGATGCAGCTCATCAGCGTGCGCATGCGAGCCAGCGATATCCACGTGTGCCAGGCGGAAGTCGAAGTGCGTCGACACGCTCAGTGCAGCCAGCGCCTGTGAAGGCCCTCCAGAAAAACGGCCACCCCACAGCGAGACGTGCGTTTCGGACTTCGACATGAGTTCCTCCTGGGTCGGTGACAACGATGCTGTTCGCATGTCTTAAGAATATTCGAGATGTTGGCGGGCCGCCGACGGCCAGACCACGGGAACCTCACCTCGGACCTTCACCCACGTCGCGATCATGACGAAGAGCATCCAGTTGCCCTCGAAGAGCAGGCGCGACTCAGTAAACGACTGAATAAACATCGCAATGATGATGACCGCCGGAATGACGTCCCACAGGTTATCGTCGATGTGGGCCACGGCGACTTTCACGACGCGGTAGAGCGTCCAGACGATGGCGACGGTGATCATGGCTGCGCCCACAAAGCCTGTCGTGAGCGCCGCCTCGACGTACACGTTGTGCGCTTGATTAGTCGGCGTCCCATCGGGCCGGATGACGAGAGAGGCAAAAGGTTCCATCTCCGTGGGCCAACCAATAAACCAGCCCCACCCGCCGATCGGACGCTGCCTGACGAGCGGCGCCACCGCATGCCAGATGACGGAACGCCCGCTCATGTCGGGGCTGCGCCCGAAAGCATCCGCAATCATGTGGCGGCAGAAGAACGCTGCGATCGCGGCGAGAACACCGATGCCTGCGAACATGCCGACGACACGTAGACGCAGATGCACCGGAACGCGACGCTGAACGACCAGGCCGGCGACGACAACCAGGCAGCCGACCGTCGACAGAGCGACGGTCGCGGACTGGGTCAACAACATGACGACGCCACATGCCGTCAGCCAGAGCACCGTCGACAGCCGCGCCGCACGAGTCTGCATATATCGGAGAATCAGGCACACGGCCAGCAAGAGCGCGACAAAAGCAAGAGGGTTTCTGTTGCCCGGGAAGCCTTGAATTGGCCCTCCTTGAAGGAGGTGTCCATCCACCCAGTAGTAGGAGGCGGGAAGCAGACCTCTCCCCCACATGATGGGAGGGGCGAGCGGGCCGTGACCACAGAATGCGACCAGGGCTTCGAGCACGAACGACGATCCGATGATCCACTGGAAAGCTAGGATGAGCGCGCCCACGAGCTCGGTCAGCGGGAGTGCGACTGCCACACCAATCGACACGAGCGTCAGCGCTACCGACAAGACGGCGTACTGCGCGCTCTGCAGAGGGGCCACGGACCACGCGCACGACAGAGCGCACCAGGCAACAAAGAGACACGTCGTAGTTGGAAAGCGACGCAGCAACAGCGAGCGACCGGAGGTACGGAAGAGCACCACAAACGACACAAGCAGGATCAGCATCGGAACAAGCGAGCCAATCTCCCCGAAGATGCCACGAACGCCTTTGCCGGCAAAGCCGACAAAGAACATCGCAGCAACCGTGTAGCGCATCATGCGCGTGCGCAGGGCGTCATCACGATCGCTCCCCACGGCATCGCTCACGGCGCTCGCCTCATACGTCATACACGAAACAGTAAGCGAGGCGGGAGCAGCCTTCTCGCCGCTCCCGCCTCTTGAAACCCAACTGAGACATTCTCTGTGAGAACGCCCTCAACCTATCGTTCAGTAACCCATGTTCACGCCGAAACGCACATCGCGGGCCGCTGCAAGCTTCGACTGCAGGCCGTAGATGTCGATAAAGCCGCGCGACGAGGACTGATCGAAGGTATCGCCGGTCTCGTAGGTCGCAAGGTTGAAGTCGTACAGCGAGGACTCGGAGCGGCGACCGTTCACGGTCGCACGTCCGCCGTGCAGCACCATGCGGATATCGCCGGAGACATACTCCTGCGTGTGCTCGATGAAGGCATCCATCGACTTCTTCAGCGGCGAGTACCACTGCGCCTCGTACACAAGTTCTCCCCAGGTCTGCTCCAGCTGACGCTTGTAGCGGCGCTGCATGCGTTCCAGCGTCACCGCCTCGAGAGCCTGGTGTGCCTCGATGAGCGCGACGGCACCGGGGGCCTCGTAAATTTCACGGGACTTGATGCCAACGAGGCGGTCCTCGACCATGTCGATACGACCGATGCCCTGAGCGCCCGCACGGCGGTTCATTTCCTGAATGGCCTCGAGCGGCGTGACAGGACGGCCGTCGATGGCGACGGGGATGCCCTTATCGAAGGTGATGACGACCTCGTCAGGCAGCGGCGGGTAGGTCGGATCGTCGGTGTAGTTGTAGACATCCTTGGTCGGAGCATTCCAGAGGTCTTCGAGGAAGCCGGTCTCAATGGCGCGGCCCCACACGTTCTGGTCGATCGAGAAGGGATTGTGCTTGGTTGTTTCGATCGGCAGGTTGTGCTTCTCGGCGTAGTCGATCGCGACGTCACGCGTCAGCGCCAGGTCACGGACAGGGGAAATGCAGTCCATGTCGGGCGCCATCGAGGTAATCGAAACTTCGAAACGGACCTGGTCGTTGCCCTTGCCCGTGCAGCCGTGGGCGACTGTCGACGCACCAAACTCGCGAGCCGCCTTCACCAGGTGCTTGGTGATGACGGGACGCGACAGTGCCGACACGAGGGGGTACTTGTCTTCGTACAGAGCGTTAGCCTTGAGCGCGGGCATGCAGTACTCTTCTGCGAACTCGTCGCGGGCGTCTGCCACGTAGGCTTCCACGGCGCCACAGTCGAGGGCGCGCTGGCGAATGACCTCAAGGTCCTCTCCGCCCTGGCCGACATCAACGGCAACGGCGACGACCTCGCGGCCGGTCTGCTCACCGATCCATCCGATGGCGACAGAGGTGTCCAGGCCACCTGAATACGCCAGGACGACGCGATCTTTGCTCGACATGTGGGTTCCTTCCAATTGTTGGGTTCGTAGTGCCCGGGGCGTCAGTAAGAACGAGGCCGGGGCTAGTTTTCGGGGAGCGCGCCAGGTTCAGCGAGGGCCAGCAACGAGCGTTCGACGTCGGCCGCGCCTTCTTCGCTGCGGCAGATCACGAGGATTGTGTCGTCGCCAGCGATTGTTCCGGCGATCTCGTCGCGCCTCACTGCGTCGATCGACGACGCAAGGAGGTTGGCTGCACCCACCTGGGTACGCAGGACGAGCTGGTTTCCCACCTTCGCGGAGGTGACAAGGAGCAGCTGGCACCAGCGCGCCAGACGGATGTTCGCGGCTTCAGCGTCGTGGGTATGACCGCCGTCGTGGTCCGGCACCGTGTAGATGAGCGCCCCGGACGTGTCACGGATTTTCGTCGCACGCAGGTCCATCAGATCGCGAGAGAGGGTCGTCTGGGTGACGTCAATCCCCCGCTCGGCCAGGCGAGCGCGCAGTCCCTCCTGGCTACCGATCGACTCGGACGCCAGAAGATCGCGGATCATCTCATGCCGCGCACTCTTGGTGCTCGGAAATGCGGGTGTTGCACTCATATGCATGATCATACACATGCATGCATATAAATAAGCAAGCGGGCGAGGAATGTCCCTCACCCGCTTGCCATCAACGTTCTCAGGCGCCCAACTGTGCCGCGATATCGTCGGCCCATGCGTCGATCGCGTCCCAGTCACGGAAGTCGCCCTCAACGACACCGGCGAGGCGCGCAACCGAGCGCTCGCGCAGCGACAGAAGCTCCGGCTTGTAGCGACCCGGGAAGGTGCGCAGCTCACGGCAGTTCACGTGGGTGAGGAGCGGACCGACACGGTTGCCATCCTGCTCCGAGTGCTTCGGCACGCCATTCATGCCGACGGAGAAAGCCCACACCGGCTTGTCGCGCAGATCATCCTTGAAGCGCTCCATGAAGTCGTGGGCCTCAGGCATCCACTGGAGAATGTAGACGGCAGAGCCGACAACCACGGCGTCGTAGGATTCAACCGTGGTCACGTCAGCAGGCGCGACACGATCGACGGTGAAACCCGCCGCTTCGAGGCGCTTCGCGATGGCGTCGGCGACCTCATCCGTCGCCCCGTGCTTTGATGATGCAGTAACAAGGATGTGCATGTATCCATCGTAAGGCGAATACCGGTCGAATCGATGGGCACAACGCCCCAAATGAGTGGGGTGCCACACCGCCGATTCGACCGGCCTGTCGCTTCGTGGACCTTATGCGCGCAACGACGCCCCAAGGACCTTGGCTGCCTTCGCGACGACCTGCTCGCGCACCTGCGACGATTCCTTCGCAGTCAGCGTGTGGTCGGCCGCGCGCAGTCGCAGCGCAAAGGCGAGAGAGCGGTGGCCCTCGGGCACTTGATCGCCCTCGTAGATGTCGAACAGCGTCACGGACTCGGCAAGCTGGCCGGCTCCCTGGCGCACGATCTGCTCGACGCGCGACGCGGGAATATCGGAGGGCACGACGAGAGCGATGTCTTCCTTGGCCAGCGGGAACGTCGAGACACCCTTGACCTGGATGGGGGCCTCGCTCATCTGAGAGATCAGTGCATCCATGTCGATCTCGAACGCGCACGAACGGGCCGGCAGGCCGAAGGCGCGGCACGCAGCGGGCGACAGCTCGCCAGCAAGAGCCACATCAACGAGGTCACGGCCAGCGCGCACGAAGACGCGCGCGACGCGGCCGGGGTGGAACGGTGCAACCGCAGCGGGATCCGTCGCCGGAGCAGGCATGGGGGCACCCTTGTGCGCGGGCACCTCATCCATCCAGGCACGGGTCACTTCAACGCGAACGCCGAGACCCGACGCCACGCGACGCACGTACTCGAGGGCGTCGGCCCAGTCGTAAGCGCGGGCGTTCGCCAGGACACCGGCCGGAACAGCCTGACCGGTCAGAACACCGCCAATGTGCCACGGCTGCGCAGGAATACCAGCTTCAAGCGCCGCGATCACCTCGTCGGAGGGACGTTCCTCGGCGCTGGGCAGGTCCGCCGGGACAGTGCCCGCGGGACGGGCAACCTTGGCGACCTCGAAGATTGCGACGTCTGCGTTGGAGCGCGACACGTTACGGCCGGCAACGTCGAGAAGGGTATCGAGCACCGTGGTGCGCAGCCAGGGGGCGTCATCCGCCATCGGGTTGCGCAGGCGCAGGGCCTCGCGACGCGGATCGTCGGCGGGAATACCCTGACGCTCCCAGGTGTCGGACACGAACGGGTAGGACTCGACCTCAACCAATCCGCCATCGGCCAGCGTAGCGGCGGCCAGACGGCGCGCCTTCTGAGCGACAGTCAGACCGTGGCCAGCCGGAGCAGTCGGCATCACGACGGGGATATTGTCGTAGCCGTCGAGACGCGCGACTTCCTCGACCAGGTCTGCCGGGAGCGTGAGATCGGGACGCCACGAGGGAGCCGTCACCGTGAACGCGCCATTGTCGGGGCCTTCGACGACGCAGCCGACGGTGCGCAGTAGCTCGGCGATGCGCTCGGGAGCGTGGGCAACGCCGGTCAGGCGCTCGACCTCGCCGACGGGCAGCGAGATGACGACGGCCTTACCGCGCTGATCCACGTCGGTGACACCGGCATCGACGGTGCCTCCGCCGTATTCCAGGAGGAGCTCGACCGCACGCTGGGCAGCCACCGCAGGAAGCTGCGGGTCCGTGCCGCGCTCGAAGCGCTTCGCGGCCTCCGAGTGCAGCTTGTGCCGGCGCGAGCTGCGGGCGACGGACACCGAATCGAAGTGTGCTGCCTCGAACAGCACGTCGGTCGTACCTTCGCCCACCTCGGAGTACGCACCGCCCATGACACCGGCGATGCCGATGATGCGCGAGCCCTCTCCCTCGGGCGAGTCAGTGATGAGCAGATCCTGGGGGTCGAGCTCGCGCTTTTCCTCATCCAGGGTCACAAGCGTCTCGCGCGCGCGGGCACGGCGCACGACGATCGGGGCGGCCAGGGCGCCCAGGTCGTAGGCGTGCATCGGCTGACCGAGGTCAAGCATGACGTAGTTCGTGATGTCGACGGCCAAAGATAGCGAGCGCATGCCCGCGGCCTCGAGCCGCTCGACCATCCAGCGCGGAGTCGGAGCGTTGGGGTTCGTGCCGCGCACGATACGCGCAACAAAACGGTCCACTCCGACGCGGCCACGGATCGGCGCGTCATCGGAGAAGACGACCGGGAAACCGTCGGAGTTTGCCGTTGGCGGCTCAGCCGCGATCACGCCGGGCAGGCCGGGGTCGCGGAAGGAAGCGCCCGTCGAGTGCGAGTACTCGCGAGCAATGCCGCGCATCGAGAAGCAGTAGCCGCGGTCCGGGGTCACGTTGATCTCGAGGACCTCTTCGCCCAGGCCGAGCCACGTCACGATGTCAGTTCCAACCGCGGGAATCTCGCGGTCAGGGAAGTACTTCGGCAGCACGATGATGCCGTCATGGTCCTCCCCCAGTCCGAGTTCGCGCGCGGAACAGATCATGCCGTCAGAGACGTGACCGTAGGTCTTGCGCGCGGCGATCTGGAAATCTCCGGGCAGGATCGCGCCCGGCAGCGACACGACAACGAGGTCATCAACGTCGAAGTTGTGGGCACCGCAAATGATGCCGCGGCTCGGCAGATCGGAAGGCTCCTTACCGGTGCCGGGAGCATCGTTGTACTCGCCAACATCGACGCGGCAGTAGTTCACGATCTTGCCGTTCGAAGCGGTCTCCTCCACGCGGGTCAGGACACGACCCACGACGAGTGGGCCGGTGACGCGCGCCGGGTGGATCTCTTCTTCTTCCAGGCCAACCTTCACGAGGGCGGCGGCAAGCGCCTGCGCATCCGTCCCCTCAGGAACGTCAACGTGGTCGGACAGCCAGCTCAGCGGAACCATAGGCATGTCAGTTACCCCTTCCATTCACTCCGAACTGCTGGGAGAAACGAACGTCTCCCTCAACGATGTCATGCATGTCGGCAATGCCGTGACGCAGCATCAGCGTGCGCTCGATACCCATGCCGAACGCGAAGCCCGAGTAGACCTCGGGGTCGACGCCGTTAGCGCGCAGCACGTTCGGGTTGACCATGCCGCAGCCGCCCCACTCGATCCAGCCGGGGCCGCCCTTCTTCTGCGGGAACCAGAGATCCATCTCGGCGCTGGGCTCCGTGAACGGGAAGTACGAGGGACGCAGACGGGTCTTCGCCTCAGGACCGAACATGGCCTTGGCAAAGTGGTCGAGAACGCCCTTCAGGTGAGCCATCGTCAGGCCCTTATCGACGGCGAGGCCCTCCACCTGGTGGAACACCGGCGTGTGGGTCGCGTCGAGCGCATCGGAGCGGAAGACCTTGCCGGGGCAGGCAACGTAGAGCGGCACGCCACGCGACAGCATCGCGTGCGACTGAACCGGAGAGGTGTGCGTGCGCATCACCAGGTGAGCACCGTCCTCGGTCTCGGCGCCGACGCTACGGCCATCGATGTAGAGCGTGTCCTGCATCTGGCGAGCGGGGTGATCGATGTCGAAGTTCAGGGAGTCGAAGTTGAACCACTCGTGCTCGATCTCCGGCCCCTCGGCAATATCCCAACCCATCGCCACGAAGAAGTCCGTCACCTCTTCCATCAGGGTCTCAAGGGGATGACGTGCACCCGCCGGGCGACGCGTGGTCGGCAGCGTCACGTCAACGGACTCCTCGACCAGCATACGAGCCTCATGCTCAGCAGCAAGAACGGCCTTGCGCTCCTCAAGCGCTTCGGTCAGCACCTTGCGCGCCTGTCCGAGGTTCTTACCAGCGAGACCGCGCTGCGCGGGTTCCAGCGAGCCGATCGTACGATTCGCGATCACGAGCGGAGCCTGATCACCAAGGAGCGCCGCACGGACAGCCTTCAGGGCATCAAGCGAATCCGCGGCTTCAATATCGGCGAGGCCGGCCTCGCGAACGGCGTTAACGGCTGCCTCGTCAAGAGGATCAAGGTCAGGGGCATTGCCAGCCATGTCCTGCTTCCTTCTTCTTTCCAACTGGGGTCATTACTGCGCGCATCACGCGCACTGACCACCATCCTACCCGTTCGCCTCTCCTCACAGCTCACCGGATCCACGGGCGCGCTACCCTGTAAGACGTGAATGCGCTCTCGCGCTCCAACAGCTCACCGAAGGATTTCCGTGTCCCACATTACGCATCCGGCGGGCGGGGCCCCGGCCTCGTCGCAGACGCCAACCCTCTTTTCCGCTCAGCGCGTGCGCATCCAGCACATCGCGCGTGCCAAGGCAGAGGGCATTCCCCTCACGATGCTCACCGCCTACGACGCTCTCACCGCTCCCATTCTCGAGGCTGCGGGCGTGGATATGCTGCTCGTCGGTGATTCGCTCGGCAACGTGCTTCTTGGCCACAGCTCGACGCTGCCCGTCACTCTGGAGGACATGGAGCGCGCCACCGCCGCCGTTGCTCGTTCGACCTCGCGCGCCATGATCGTGGCGGATCTGCCTTTTGGCACGTACGAGGACACGGTTGAGCACGCTTTTGCCTCCGCAACGCGCCTCGTGAAGGCCGGGGCGCACGCGGTGAAGCTTGAGGGCGGGCAGAGCCGCGCCCATATCATTGCGGGCCTCGTCTCGGCAGGCATCCCCGTATGTGCCCACCTGGGCTACACGCCCCAGTCCGAAAACACCCTGGGTGGCCCCCGCATGCAGGGCCGTGGAGCCGGCGCCGATGCGCTTCGCCGAGACGCCGAGGCCGTCGAGAAGGCCGGCGCCTTCGCCGTCGTCTTCGAGATGGTTCCCGCGTCGATTGCCACCGAACTGACCCAGAGCCTGAGCATTCCGACCATCGGTATCGGCGCAGGTCCGAACACGGACGGCCAGGTGCTCGTCTGGTCCGATATGGCTGGCTACTCCGACTGGACGCCGTCGTTCGTTCGCAAGTTCGGCCAGCTCGGAGCAGCCCTGCGCGAGGCCGCATCCGAGTACGTGGAGGCCGTGCGCGAGCGCTCCTTCCCGGGACCCGACAACTACAAGAACGACTGACGCCACCCGATCGCAGGAGGAACACCCCATGGAAGCATCCGCACTCGCTCGCCGCGCCCCGCTGGGCACTCTGAAGCCGGGACGCGTCTCACCGATGCGCGCGGTTCCCGAGCACATCGAGCGCCCCGAATACATGTTCCACGACGGCCCCGAGCGCGTCACCGCCTCGGAGATCAAGAGCCCCGAGACCATCCCGATGATCCGCGAGGCCGGTCGTATCGCCGCTGGGGCCATCGAGGCCGTCGGCGCAGCCATCGCCCCTGGCGTCACCACCGAGGAACTCGACCGCATCGGCCACGAGTTCCTCATCGCGCACGACGCCTACCCTTCGTGCCTGGGCTACATGGGCTTCCCCAAGTCCATCTGCACCTCCATTAACGAGGTCATCTGCCACGGCATTCCGGATGACCGTCCACTCGAAGACGGCGACATCATCAACATCGACATCACCGCTTACAAGGACGGCGTCCACGGCGACACCTGCGCGATGTTCGAGGTCGGCGCTGTCGACGAAGAATCCCATCTGCTCATCGAGCGCACGAAGAACGCGATGATGCGCGGCATCAAGGCCGTCGGCCCGGGCCGCGAAATCAACGTCATCGGTCGCGTCATTGAGGCCTACGCGAAGCGTTTCGACTACGGCGTGGTGCGCGACTACACCGGACACGGCGTCGGCGAGGCCTTCCACTCCGGCCTGATCATCCCCCACTACGACGCTGCCCCGGCCTACGACACGGTCATGGAACCCGGCATGGTCTTCACAATCGAGCCGATGCTCACCCTCGGCACGATCGAGTGGGAGCAGTGGGATGACGACTGGACGATCGTCACCGCCGATCGTTCCCGCACGGCTCAGTTCGAGCACACGATCGTCGTCACAGAAGATGGGGCTGAGATTCTCACGCTTCCGTGACGCTCATTCCTAGAGGCCCGCCTTTGACTCTCACAGTCTGGGGCGGGGTTCGCTATTAGTCGTGACATCCCATACAATTCAGGTACCGCGGGTTTCAGGGGCCCACGGACAACAGGATTTCATTACCCGAGGAGGGGTCATGGCTCAGGTCGCATGCGGCATCGATATCGGCGGATCGGGCGTCAAGGGCGCGCTCGTTGATCTGGAAACCGGCGAGTACGTCGGCGATCAGGTTCGAATTCCCACCCCCACCCCCGCGACGCCCGATGCTGTCGCAGCGGTGTGCCGCGAGGTCATTGATCAGCTTGACGTCAAGATCGGCGTTCCGATCGGCGTCACCTTCCCCGCCCCCGTCTTTGACGGCGTCATCCCCTACATGGCGAATCTCGACCAGTCGTGGGTCAACGTCAACGTCGACGTGCTGATGGAGCGCTACCTCGGCCGCGCCGTCGTTGCACTGAACGACGCAGACGCGGCGGGCATTGCCGAGGTCGCCTACGGCGCAGCCAAGGGCCGCGACGGCGTCATCGTGTTCACCACCCAGGGCACCGGTATCGGCTCAGCAATCATCGTTAACGGTACGCTCCTGACCAACACCGAGCTCGGCCACCTCGAGATCGACGGCACCGACGCGGAGAAGAACGCTTCCTCGGGCCAGAAGACCCTCCAGGGCCTGAACTGGGAGCAGTGGGCACAGCGCCTCCAGCGCTACTACAGCCACGTCGAGTTCCTGCTCAACCCCGACCTCTTCGTGGTCGGCGGCGGCGTGTCTGAGAACCACGAGAAGTTCATGCCGCTCCTGGATCTCAAGACCCCGATGATCCCCGCGAAGCTGCTCAACACCGCCGGTATCGTCGGCGCCGCCTACTACGCGGCGCAGCGCAGCGCCTGAACGCTGGCACCCGAACACACAGAAGGACCCCGACGCGCGTCGGGGTCCTTCTGGCATCTGTCGGCCTGTACGCCGGGTTCTGTCGCGCACGCCGTTACCGGTCGTGCGGTGGCGACCATCTATCTAGGACCGTCGTTACCGACGGCCTCCAGCGACCTACCCGCAGGCATTGGACGGGCCGCCCTGCCTGCTGCTCGGTCTTGCTCCGGGTGGGGTTTACCTAGCCGACGCAGTCACCTGCGCCGCTGGTGAGCTCTTACCTCACCTTTTCACCCTTACCGCCACGCAACGCGACGGTGGTTTGTTTTCTGTGGCACTGTCCCGCGGGTTACCCCGGGTGGCTGTTAGCCACCACCCTGCCCTGTGGAGCCCGGACGTTCCTCGAGCGTTTCCGCGCGCGGCCGCCCGGCCGGCAGATCCGCATCGATCATAGCGCGCGTGATACCACCCCCGCGATAGGGTGGTCACCATGCTGATCTGGTTGCCCCCGTCAGAGGGAAAGAACGCGCCTTCGCAGGGTCCGTCTTTGGACCTCAACGCACTGTCCCGCGCAAGCCTTGCGACAAGCCGTCGCACCGTATGCGACGCGCTCGCGGCTCTCGGAGACGGCCCCGAAGCAGCAGCCGTCCTGAAGGTCGGCGCCAGGATCAACCTTTCCGTTAACACCGCGCTCGATTCCGCCCCCTGTGCCCCAGCCTCGCAGCTATTCACCGGAGTGCTGTACGAGGCGATCGAGGAGTGCGCACCAAGCGCGTGGTCGGGTGCAGGTGCGGCGCACGTGTCGATCTTCTCCGGGCTCTTTGGCATCCTCTCCCCCAGCGACGTCATTCCGGACCACCGCCTTGCGATGGGCGTGTCCCTGCCCGACCTCGGCGTCCTGTCGACCTGGTGGGCACCGCGACTCGATGGGGCCCTGTCCCCCGAGGCATCGGAGCGTATCATCGTCGACGGCCGATCCGGACCCTATCGCGCCGCGTGCAAAGCACCGTGGGCGCGCGTCTGGGAGCTGCGCGTCGAGCGCGAGACGGACGGCAAGCGCTCGGTCATCTCACACGATGCGAAGCGCTGGCGCGGCGCCATCACCGGCCTGCTGCTGGCCTCTGACGGCTATCTGGCCGAAGAAACCTCGGCAGCGGAGAAGGCCCTGGAGGAGGCCGCGTACTCGCTGTCACTCGGTGACGCGAAAGGACACGAACACCGCGTGACTGACGTGGAGTATGGCGCGGAAAAGCAGACGAAAAATGGCGGATCAACACGCACAGTAACGTTGGTCACGCACTGATAGGTAGGCTATCCTTTATCCGGAACCTGCAGGGTGCAGGACCGGCCGAGGCATCGACCATCAAGCGGAAACCATAGGCATGATCAACGAGGACTACCTGGCCAATATTCGGCCCACCCACCGTCAGCTTCAGTGGCAGAGGATGGAGATGTACGCGTTCATTCACTTCGGCATGAACACGATGACGGACCGCGAGTGGGGCGAGGGCCACGAGGATCCCGCCCTGTTCAATCCGGGCAACGTCGATGTCAATCAGTGGATGCGCGCCCTCGTCAGCGCCGGCATGACCGGCGTGATCCTCACGTGCAAGCACCACGACGGATTCTGCCTGTGGCCGTCGGCCTACACGAAGCACTCCGTGGAATCGTCGCCGTGGAAGGACGGGCGCGGCGACCTCGTGCGCGAGGTGTCCGAGGCGGCCGCCCGTCACGGCCTCAAGTTCGGCGTTTACCTATCCCCCTGGGACATGACAGAGCCGACCTACGGCCAGGGCGAGGCCTACAACGACTTCTACATCAACCAGCTTATCGAGCTGCTCACCCACTACGGCCCGGTCTTCTCCGTGTGGCTGGACGGCGCGTGCGGCGAGGGGCCCAACGGCAAGGTGCAGGTCTACGACTGGCAGCGCATCTACGACACGGTCCGCGCGCTGGCACCCGAGGCCGTCATCTCCGTGTGCGGTCCGGATGTGCGTTGGTGCGGCAACGAGGCTGGGTCCGTTCGAGCTAACGAGTGGTCGGTCGTTCCGGCTTCTCTGCGCGAGGCCGAGCGCACCGCGGAGAAGTCTCAGAAGGCCGACGATGGCGAGTTTTCCCGTCAGGTGGCTTCCGGCGACGAAGATCTGGGCTCGCGCGAGGCGTTGGCCGACTATTCTGGCCCTCTTGCCTGGTACCCCGCCGAGGTCAATACCTCCACGCGCAAGGGCTGGTTCCACCACGACGTTGAGGACTCCCAGGTGCGCACCGTCGACGAGCTGTTCTCGATCTGGAAGGGCTCGGTCGGCGGTAATGCCACCTTCCTCCTGAACGTGCCCCCGAACCGCGACGGCATCCTCGCAGACGCCGACGTCGACGTCCTGGCACGCCTCGGCGAGAAGATCACGGACTTCAGTTCGCGTCGCATCGAGGCGTCCCGCGAGGACGACGGCGACGTCGTGACCCTGAGCTTTAACGCACCGCACGCGCTTGGCGCGATCGTCCTCGAGGAGGACATCTCCCAGGGACAGCGCATCGACGAGGCCGTGGTGACCGCGTGTGTCGACGGCGACGGTGAGCAGGAGATCGCTCGCGTGCACTGCGTGGGCTACCGCCGCATCGTCACCCTGGAAAAGCCCGTGACCGCCACCCGGGTGCGGGTGACGGTCACGAAGACCAGGCAGGGCTTCTACCTGGCGGACGCCTACGTTATCGAGGCCTGAGCCTCAGCGCGGCGTGTTCGCCGCCGTGCGCACGACGATCTGTGCCGTATCCTCGGTCAGGTAGAGCTCGTCGGCGGGCGTCAGGCGAATGCGCTCAAGTTCCATCGGGGTCAGGTCGGCGGCGACGCCGATGCCATAACCATCGCGGACCTCGATAACGGCGAGAGCGCCGTTGCGGCGGCGCGCGTCCTCGTACTCCTCGAGAAGGTCCGCGGGCAGACGATCGGCGAGTTCACGACGTGCAGCGATGACGCGACGCAGTTCCTCATCGGAATCGGCGACGTCGGCCTCGAACTGGGCCTTGAGCGCCTCGATGTCGGCGGCGATGGCCTGAGCCTCGGCCTTCATCTTGTCCTGGGCCGCACGGGCAGCCTCGACGCGCTCCTCGGCCTCCACCTGATCGTCCTCGAGCTTGGCCAGGCGGCGGTCCATCTGAGCGATCTCGTGTTCCATGGCCGAGATATCGCGCAGGGGCACCTGGTTGTTGTCGATACGGCTCTGCTGACGCTTCCGACGCTCAGTGACCTTCGCGATCTCATCCTCAATGCGAGTCACCTCGCGCATCGTGTCCGCGATGACGGCGCTCTGGCTGATCGCGGCGCGCTGCAGGTCAGCAACACGGCCCGCAAACTCACGCACCGTCTCATGCGCGGGGTGAGAATCGCGCTTGTGGCGCAGCGCCGACTCCTTCTGGTCGAGCTTCTGGAGCTCGAGAAGCTCGAGCTGGTCGGTGTGCGATGCTTTCACGCTAGTTCTCCCTGGGTGACTCGGTGGCTGGTCCATGGCTCGGTGACAATCGTAGAGACTTCCACGCGAAGTTCCACATCGGCCGCGCGTGCGGCCTCGCGCAGCTTTCGTGCGAGCACCGGGAGCCACGGGGACTCCGTCGCCCAGTGGGATCCGCACAGCAGCGCGGGAGCGCCGCCCTCGAGGTGCTCGGAGGCGGGGTGATGGCGCAGGTCCGCCGTGAGATACGCATCAACTCCCGCGGCGCGCGCCACCTCAAGCGCGCTATCCCCCGCGCCGCCCTGAACGGCTACACGCCGGACCGTGGCGTTCTCGTCGCCGCCAACAAACAGACCGGAGGGTCCCGCAGGCAAGACGGATGCCACATGGTCTGCGAAGGCGCCGAGCGTGGTCTCGGTGACGGTGCCGACGCGCCCCAGGCCGATCTCGTGTCCCTCGGCGTCGGTGCCACACGGCTCCAGCGGCGTGGTATCGCGCAGACCGATCAGATCGGCGAGCGCCGTCGCGACGCCGTCGCAGGCGACATCCGCGTTGGTGTGCGCATTGAACAGGGCGATACCGGAGCGGATCAGAGTCGTGACGACGCCGCCCTTCGGGTCGGTCACGGGCAGGAAGGATGCGCCGCGCAGGAGAAGGGGGTGATGCGTGATGACCATGTCGAAAGACTGCCCGTCACCGGAGGGACCGGCGACAGCCTGGTCTGCGATGGCCGCGGTGGGATCGAGGGCCAGGAGGATCGACCGCACGTGCGCGGCAGGGTCTCCAACGATAAGGCCAACGCGATCCCAGGACTGCGCCGTAGCCGCCGGGTACCACGACTCCATGAGCGCCATGACGTCACCAACGGTCCAGGTGGAGGCGCAGACTCCGGACATATTCTGATGAGACGAAGACTGCATGCGTCAAGCATACCGGACCCCCATCTAGCAAGGGACCCTGCCCGCGACTATGATCACAACGTGCAGATTTTGAGCCTACTCGACCAGGGGTTGGTCGATTACACGCAGGTTGACGCGCTTCAGCGCTCCCTGCATGAGGAGGTCCTCGCCGGCGGCGAGGACACTCTCATCGTTTCTCAATTTACGCCCACGTGGACGGCGGGCCGCCACACAAAGCCTGAGGACATTCCTTCCACGACTGTTCCCGTGATTCGCACCGACCGCGCTGGTTCCGCGACGTGGCACGGCCCCGGACAGGTCGTCGTCTACCCCGTCGTTCGCCTGCGCGAGCCCGTCGACCTCGTGCAGTGGATCCGCGCCGTCGAGGCCTCGGTGATCGACACCGTGCGGGAGGTCTGGGACCTGCCCGTCCACCGCGTCGAGGGCCGCGCGGGCGTGTGGCTCATCGAAGAGGGGCGCCGCGACCGAAAGATCTGCGCGATCGGCCTGAAGGTGGCGCGCGGAGCGACCCTGCACGGCATCGCCCTGAACGTCGATATCGACCCGGCCCACGCTTTCGAGGGCATCATCCCCTGCGGCCTCACGGACGCCGATGTGACCTCCCTGTCGTGGGAAGGCATCCACACAACCGTCTCCGACGCCGCATCCGAACTTCTCCCGCGCATGGTGGAGCACATCTCCCCGTGCCTGGCGACCACTCCCACTTCCGTTTCCTACACGACGAGGTCAACGCTATGAGTACCCTGCCCGATCCCGAAGGACGCAAGCTCCTGCGCATCGAGGTGCGTAACTCGCAAACTCCGATCGAGAAGAAGCCCGAGTGGATCCGCACGACCGCCAAGGCCGGCGAGAACTACCAGGACATGCGCTCGCTCTCGCACGCGAAGGGCCTGCACACGGTGTGTGCCGAGGCCGGCTGCCCCAACATCTACGAGTGCTGGCAGGACCGCGAGGCGACCTTCCTGCTCGGCGGCGCACTGTGCACGCGCCGCTGCGACTTCTGCGATATCGCGACGGGCCGTCCCACGGAATACGACAAGGACGAGCCGCGTCGCATCGCTGAGTCCGTGCGCGACCTCGACCTGCGCTACGTGACGATCACGGGCGTGACCCGAGACGATCTGCCCGACGGCGCAGCGTGGCTCTACGCCGAAACCTGCCGCCTCATCCATGAGCTCAACCCGGGCACTGGCGTCGAGCTCCTCGTCGATGACTTCCGCGGCCAGGACGCCTCGATCGACATGGTCATCGAGGCTGGCCCGCAGGTGTTCGCGCACAACCTCGAGACGGTGCCGCGCATCTTCAAGAAGATTCGCCCCGCCTTCAACTACGACCGCTCGCTCGCGATGATCAAGCGCGCCCACGACGGTGGCATGGTCACCAAGTCGAACCTGATTCTGGGCATGGGCGAGACGCGCGAAGAGATCAGCGCCGCCATGCGCGACCTGCATGCGTCGGGCTGCGACCTGCTGACCCTCACGCAGTACCTGCGTCCCTCTCCCCTGCACCACCCGATCGACCGCTGGGTCCACCCCGAGGAGTTCGTCGAGCTGGCAGCGGAGGCCGAGGAGCTGGGCTTCGCCGGCGTCATGGCAGGTCCCCTCGTGCGTTCCTCGTACCGCGCGGGCCTGCTGTGGGCTAAGGGCATGCGTGCCCGTGGCTTCGAGATCCCCGAGCAGCTGCGCCACATCGCCAATTCCGGTTCGACGCTGCAGGAGGCCGGCTCCGTCCTGGCGCGCCTGAAGGAGCGCTCGGAGCGTCATGCGGTGATGGCCGCGAAGGCCGCCTCGGCCTCGTGATCCCCGATTATTCGCCCGCGCGTGCACTGCTCGCGGCGGCGCGCCGCCACCCGAAGCGGCTGTCCCTGGTGGACGCGGCAACCGGCGAGGAGTGGACCGTACGCGAGGCGGCAAACACCGTCGCCCGCCTCGCCGCAGCTTTCGACACTGCTGGTATCGGCGAGGGAACGCGCATCGCGGTCATCGGGGCAAACTCGCCGTGGCACTACATCGTCCACGTGGCGGCCTCGTGGCTACGCGCGGTGATGGTTCCCCTGTCTCCGCGTATGCCCTCAGGCGCGCTCGCCTCGATGTGCGAGCAGGTGGACGTCTCGTGGGTGTTTCTTGACGAGGCCTCTGCCCACCTCGCTCCCGCCCTGTCCGGAGCGGGCGCGCAGGTCGCTTCGTCTGCGGATCTGGCTGCGTGGGCGGATCACGCCGCGCCCATCGAGAAGGCTCCCGCGCGCTGCGGGACCGAGCTCGCCGCCATCTTGTTTACGTCGGGATCGACGGGCATTCCTCGCCCCGTTGAACTCACGCACGAGGTCATGTGGTGGGGATCGACGAACTTCCGCGAGGGCTTCGACTACGCGCCGACCTCGTCGGTCGTGGGGGTGTGCGCGCCCGCCAGCCACATCGGAGGCTTCAACGGGACGTCGATGGACGTGTGGACCCACGGCGGAACCCTGGTCACGCTCGGTTTCCCTGGTTCCTTCGACGCGCGCGGCGTCATCGACGCGATCGAACGCTACGGGATCACGATGATGTTCGCTGTGCCCGCGATTGTCCGGGCAATCCTCGACGAGCACGAGCGCGGAGACGGTGACCTGTCGTCGTGGGTGCGTCCCCTCGTCGGAGGCGACGCGATGACGGCGGACCTGGCAGAGGCGATGCGCGCAGTCGGCCTGTCCCCCATACACGTGTGGGGCATGACCGAGACCTCCGGGGCGGGAACGGTCGCCACACCCGATTCCTCGGCGCCAGCCGGATCGCTGGGGGTTCCTTTCCCCTACGTGGACCTGCGCGTCATGGCCAGCGACGAGCGCGAAGCCGACGTTGATGAGATGGGCGAGATCTGGGTACGAGGTCCGGGCGTCGTGAGCGGTGAGGAGTGGCTGCGTACAGGCGACCTCGCGACGAGAGACGCGGGCGGCTGGCTGCACATGGTGGGACGCGCCCACCGCATGATCAACACAGCCGGAGAGCTCGTCGCTCCCCCGACGGTCGAACGCGCCCTGCGCACCCTCGACGAGGTATCGGATGCGCTCGTCGTGGGACTGCCGGATGAGCGCTGGGGGCAGATCGTCGCCGCGCTGATCGTCCCTTCTGCGCAGGGCCGGGCCCAGGCCTCGTCGATGAGCGCAGAGGCGCTGTCCGCGGCCCTCAGCGATGCCCTCGCGCCCTGGGAGAAGGTGCGTCGCGTCCTGGTCGTCGACGCGCTCCCGACCACGACGACGGGCAAGCCCGATCCGGTCGCCGCAGCACGCCTCTTCGACGCGTGAGGACATTGGGTCCAGGTGCGCAAGACCTCACAAAGTGCGAGCACCATATTTAGGTAAGATTAGCCTTGCTTAATTGAAGGAGAGTCTTATGTCCCGCCACCGCATTGTCATCATCGGTTCCGGCTTCGCAGGCCTGACGGCAGCTCGTCGACTGAAGAACGCCAACGCCGACATCACCATCCTGGCCCGCACCTCGCACCACCTCTTCCAGCCCCTGCTGTACCAGGTGGCCACGGGCATCCTCTCCGAGGGCGACATCGCCCCCACCACGCGCGAGATCCTGCGCGGCCAGAAGAACGTGACCGTCCTGCAGGCCCTCGTCGAGGACATCGACGTCGAGGCGCGCGTCGTCAAGTGGCGCAACCACAACAAGCACGAGCAGACCGAATACGACACGCTGATCGTGGCGGCGGGTGCGGGCCAGTCCTACTTCGGCAATGACCACTTCGCCGTGTTTGCTCCGGGCATGAAGACCATCGACGACGCGCTCGAGCTGCGCGCCCGCATTTTCGGCGCCTTCGAGCTGGCCGAGATCGAGACCGACCCGACTGCGGTCGACAAGCTCCTCACCTTCGTCGTCGTGGGCGCCGGACCGACCGGCGTGGAGATGGCCGGGCAGATCCGCGAGCTCGCCTCCAAGACCCTCAAAGGCGAGTTCCGCAATATCGACCCGACCAAAGCGCGGGTCGTCCTGGTGGACGGGGCGTCGGCGCCGCTGCCGCCCTTCGGCGAGAAACTGGGCGCCAAGGCCCGCAAGTCCCTGGAGAAACTGGGCGTCGAGCTGCGCATGAACGCCTTCGTCACCGGCGTCGACGCCGACGGCGTCACCCTCAAGCAAAAGGACGGCACGGCCGAGACCATCGCCTCCCAGTGCAAGGTGTGGGCGGCAGGCGTGCAGGCCAGTGAGCTCGGGAAGCTGCTGGCAGACGCCACGGGGGCCGAGGTGGACCGCTCCGGGCGGGTCGTCGTCGGCAAGGACCTCACGCTGCCCGGCCACCCGGAGATCTTCGTGCTCGGCGACATGATGGCCTTCCCGGGTGTTCCCGGCGTCGCGCAGGGTGCGATTCAGTCTGCGCGCTTCGCTGCCGACACGATTGCCGCTCGCCTGGCGGGCCGCGCCCCCAAGGCCACGGAGTTCGTCTACAACGACAAGGGCTCCATGGCGACCATCGCCCGCTTCAAGGCCGTCGTGAAGATGGGGCGGCTGCACCTCACGGGCTTCACGGCGTGGGCGGCGTGGTGCTTCCTGCACCTGCTGTACATCGTCGGCTTCAAGTCGCAGGTGGGCACCCTGGTCCACTGGTTCTTCAGCTTCGTTTCCGGCGCGCGCTCCCAGCGCACCACCACGAACCAGCAGATGGTGGGCCGCCTGGCCATGGGCCAGCTGGGCGTGGGCGCCTCCGGCAAACTCGTCGCGGGCGAGGACGTGGTCGAGGAGATCATCGAAGCCCAGGAGTAGCTGGGGGGGCGGGGCTGGCGCCGGGCCGTGGGCGGCGACGCAGACGGCGAGGCGCTGAACGCATTCGCAACGGGAATCGGTTCCCGTCCTGCCAGGGGTTCTTACGTGGTCCACGAGGCGGGGGCCGGGGGCGTGGGCAGGTCGCTCCGAGCCCGCCGTCAACGTGGACTCCCTCTGGCGGGGGCCGGGGGCGTGGGCAGGTCCGAGCGCGCGCTGTTGCATTCAACGCGAAGCGCCAAGGCAGGCACCGATCCACTGTTCGATCGGTTCCAACCTGTGTCGGGGCTTCCGCCGCCCCTGGTTTTCGTTACCGCACCATGCGCTTCCATGTGTGGTGGATCACGTGTAGGATGCGAGTATGGTGGATCCGGTGCTTGTTTCGGTGGCTGGCGTTGGCGCGTCGGTGGTGAA
>ERZ773038.583-NODE-583-length-23461-cov-17.665086_pt1 | contig 23461 bp, 20 predicted proteins | sample MGYA00511665_ERZ773038 | MGnify/ENA primary metagenome ERZ773038 (study PRJEB29015, sample SAMEA2737966) | human oral metagenome | biome: human oral; feature: human-associated habitat; material: dental | place: China | collected 2028 ... | reverse complement strand
TAGCGGGCCGGGTCGATGAGGACCAGGCCGCGGACGAGTCCAGGGCGCCGGGCGCCCACGACCATGGCGGTGGCCGCGCCCATGGAGTGGCCGATGAGCACCGGGGGCGGCGGTGCGCCCAGACCCAGGGCGGCCCGGCCGCGCCGCTCGACGTCGAGGTCCTCCAGGACGGCGACGACGTCGTCGACCAGGACCTGCCCGGCGCGTTCGAGCTCGGCGGGCGTCCAGCGCGGGGACAGGCCGTGGCCGCGGGCGTCCACGGCGACCACCCGGTAGCCCCGGGCGGCCCAGTGGTCGATGGCGTCGGCCTGGGAGAGGGCCGAGGAGGTGATCCCGTGCAGGAGCACCAGGGCGGGGGCGTCGTCGGGCCCGACGACAATGCGGGCGAGGTCGCTCACGGGCGGCTCCTTCTCCTGAATTCCCCTTCGGAACGTGTCGAGCATAGGCCCGCCCGGCGTCCACCGCCCGCGCACCACGGGGTGCCGCCGCGCGGATAGCCTTGGGGCCATGAGCCAGTACACGCAGACCTCGGGACCGCGTATGAACGTCGAGTCCTTCAATCTCGACCACACGCGGGTGGCCGCGCCCTTCGTGCGGGTCGCCGACCGCAAGCGCCTGCCGGGCGGCGACGAGCTGGTCAAGTACGACGTGCGCTTCTGCCAGCCCAACCGCGAGCACCTGGATATGCGGGCGGTGCACTCCATCGAGCACCTGACCGCCGAGCTCATGCGCAACCGCACCGACCGGCTCATCGACTTCGGGCCCATGGGCTGCCAGACCGGCTTCTACGCCCTGACCCTGGGGCTGGAGCCGGCCGAGTTCCTGCCGCTGCTGGAGGCGACCCTCCACGACATCCTGGGCGCCGGCGAGGTGCCCGCCGCCAATGAGGTGCAGTGCGGCTGGGGCGCCAACCACTCCCTGGAGGCGGCGCAGGCGGCGGTGCGCGATTTCCTGGCGGCGCGCGACGAGTGGGAGGTCGTCATCCCCGACGCCGGCCCCGGGGCGCCCGAGAACCCCGCCGCCCCCGACGCTCCCGGAACCTCCGGCGTCCCCGCCGCCCCCGGGGCCCGCACCACCCTCACCGCTCCCAGTGCTTCTGGCACCCACACCGTCCCCAGCCCGGAGGGCCCCACCGACACCGCCGACCCCGAGCAGGGCGACCGGCCATGACGTCGCTGGAGCCGTCCTCCTACGGGGTCGTCGTCGTCCCGCAGAGCCCGACCCTCCTGCTCACCGTCCTCCTCCAGCCGGGGATGATGCTGCTGGCCTACCTCGTGGGCCGCCTGACCCGCAGGGTCCTGCGGCGCTGGCACACGACCCTGTCCTCCTCGGCGGCGACCCTCACGGCCCTGCTGGGCCTGTGGGGAGGGCTGGCCGTGGGGACCTGGATCTTCACGGAGGACTACCTGTGGGCGCCGCGCCTGCTGGTGTGCGCCCTCGCCACCGCCGTCACGGTCATCATCATCACGTCCTTCGTCGCCACCTGGCTCCAGCGCGAGCCCGAGCTCGAGCCGATCGCGGCGGTGGCGGCCCGCGGGGAGTCGGCGACCCTGGAGTTCAAGTCCTCGGCGCGCGTCAATCTGCGCACCGGCAAGCGCGACGACGTCATCGAGACGGTCGCCGCCAAGACCGTGGCGGCCTTCCTCAACTCCCGCGGCGGCACCCTGCTGCTGGGCGTGGACGACGCCGGGCGCCTCATCGGGCTCGGCCCGGACTACACGACGCTGCGCCACGAGGACGCCGACCGCTACGAGCTCTTCCTGCGGGACCTGTGGCGCGTGCGCCTGGGGGCCAATGCGGCGGCCCTGCCGCGCCTGGACTTCGCGCCGGCCGCCGACGGCGACGGCGAGGTCTGCCGGATCACCGTGCCGCCGTCGCCGGCACCCGTGTACCTGTCCGGCCCCAAGGGCAAGGGCGGACGCGAGTTGTGGGTGCGGGCGGGCAACTCCACCCAGCGCCTGGAGGTGGACGACGCCGTGGCGTATGTGGCCCAGCGCTGGCCGCGCGAGGTGCGCCCGACGCTGCGCAGCCGATTCGGCGCGTACCTGCTCTACCACCGCCGCCCGGCCGACGCCCCCGAGTGAGCGCGGCCCCACACCCCCTTCGGACGGACCCGGCCAAGAAATTGCGCGCCGAACCCCCATTGCGACTGCCCATACCCCTCGGACCGGGCCCGAGCTCCGTCACGGAACGCTTCCCGAGCGAGCACGCCCCATGACGGCCTGTTGCGGCCCCATTGACGGGTTCGAGACGGTCCCGGGGGCGATCCGCCCCGAACGCGGAGGACCTGGGGTCGCGGTCGGGGCTGGCGCAGTCGAAGATCCCGCCCCGAACGCGGGGGGAAGCGGCCCGATCTGGCCGGGGGTGGTGCTGAAAAAGGTGGCTCCCGCGTATCTTTCACGCCCCACCGCCGCCCCGACCCGCCGTAAAACGGCGGAATGACGCCACACCCCGCGCAGACGACACCGCGATCGACCCCCAATGATATGCAAGAACCACCTTTTTCAACCGCCCAACCGCCCCCGATCCGCACCCACAGACCGCCCGACCCGTCTTCGACCCGCCCCCACGGACCGCCCGACCGCCCCGTCCGATCGGCAGACCTCTCCGGGCGACGGAGTTGTGGATGACTTCACCGAAAAACGCACTTATCCACAGATGAAGCCGCAGATATTGTGATTGAGGCCTCGCGAACGGATGCTTCTCCACATGCGCTACACCGAGAAGCGGGACGCCGTACTGCGTGCGCTGGCGAATGCGCACGGAGCGGCCAAGCAGCGGTTCCTCGTCCCCCTGGAGCACGACCGCCGCACCCTGGCCCGCATGGTGGCCGAGGGTGCGGTCACCCGCCACCCGCAGCACGTCATCGCCCTGCCGGGAACAGATCAACGCACCATCATCGCCCGGCGCCTGGGCGCCCTCATCACCTGCGCGCACGCGATGGACAACTACGGAATCGCCCTTCAGAGGAGCTCCGACAGTCGGCTCCACCTCATCGTCCCCCGCGGCAGGCGCCTCGTCTACGGCATCGGACACGCCGTCATCCACCATGTCGCCGACGTCCACGTCGATCCGCTCGGCTCGCCCTTCGCCGACCACGAGACCGCGATCCTCACCTTCATGCGTTGCGCACCGGAGTTGGACGCGCTCATCGCTCTCGATTGCGCCCTCCGCGGCGGCATGGTCGTTCGCGACCAGCTTCTCGCCAGACTGCGGGGCCCGCGCAACAGCCCCATGCGTGAGCTGCTCGCCCGCGCCAACCCGAAGGCGAGATCCATCCTGGAGACCATTGCGCGCTACGAACTGGAGGAGGCGGGAGCCGTGCCGGATGTCGCCGTCGAGGTGCCGATCGGGGAGCTCGACCTCACCCTGGGGTTCCTCGCGATCGAGCCCGATGGCTACGCCTTCCACTCCTCCTTGGCCGACTGGACGCGGGACCACCACCGCGATCAGTGGCTCCTGCTGCACGGAATGATACCGCTTCATCTGACCGCCCAGCAGGTCCTGGCGCACCGGACGGTCGAAATCGTCCGTCCCATCGCTGAACGGCTCGGATGCTGGCCCGCCGACGCCAGGTGAGGCTCCCGCGCGCTCCTCGGCGGACTCGCCGGCTCCGGCGTTGACACGAAGACCGACCGTTTCGAGGCTCCCGCGCACTCCTCGGACCTGATCCGGCCGGAGGCGGCGCTGAAAAAGGTGGCTCCCGCGTATCTTTCACGCCCCACCGCCGCCCCAGCCCGCAGCAGAACGGCGGAATGACGCCACATCCCGCGCAAACGACACCACGACCGGCCCCCAATGATATGCAAGAACCACCTTTTCCGACCGCCCGACCGCCCCGACCTGCGCTCACGGACCGCCCGGCAGGGGAGGAGCGCCGAGAGCCGCCCCCGCCCGCCCCGGCCGTAGGCTCCGGGCGTGACCGCGCCCGAACCCGCCACCTCTGCGCCCCCGTCCTCCGCCGCCTGCGCACCCCTGCGCTTCGCACTTCCCTCACCGGCCTCACCGGCCCTACCGGCCTCCGCTGCGCCCGCGCCCCTGGCCCGCCACCTGGCGGGCCCCCTCGACGATGACACCGCCCCCGTCCTCGTCCTGTCCCACGGCATCACCGACTCCGCGGCCTGCTGGGCGGAGGCCGTCGACCGCTGGAGTGCGGCCGGCTACCGGATCGTGGCCCTCGACGCCCGCGGGCACGGGGATTCCCCGCGCTGGGACGCCGAGGACCTCGCCGATCAGGCGACCGCGGGAGCCCGCCTGGCCGCGGACCTCGAGACGACCCTGGAGGACCTGCGCGCCCACGGCCTGCGCCCCTCCCCGCACGCGCCCGACGCGGGTGCGCTGACCGCGCCGCTGGCCGTCGTCGGCCACTCCATGGGCGGGGTGACCGGCCTCGACGTCGCCGCCCGCCGCCCCGATCTGGTCGACGCCGCGATCGCGGAGGACCCGGCCTTCACGACGCCCGCCTGGAACCGGCTCCTGCGGCTGGGCGCCTTCCGGCAGGTCCGCGAGATGGAGTCCATCGCCGCCGACCCGCGGGCGCGCTTCGAGAAGGAGACGCGCGAGAACCCGACCTGGTCGCACCGCGAGGTGCGCGCGAGCGTCGAGGCCGGCGCCGGGGTGGACCTGGGATTCATCGCCGTCGGCTGCGTGGGCCCGCCGACGCCGTGGGAGGAGGTCATCGACAACCTGGCCGTGCCCACGCTCATCGTCACCGGCACCGACCGGGTGGTGCTGCGCGGGGAGTACCTGACGAATATCACGCGCCGCGCCAATCCGCGGATCTCGACGGCGGTCGTCGTCGGGGCGCCGCACTGCGTGCGCCGAACCCGCCCCGAGCGCTTCCACGCCGTGACCGACCCCTGGCTGCGCCTCCACCTTCCCTTCCCTTCACCGAAACCGGCGGAAATGACACGCGAGACCGGCGGATCATGCACATAATGCCCACAGTTATCCACAACCTGTGGGCAACGGGGGATCGGCACCGGAATCGCCGTGGGCGGGGCCGACGCCGACGCACCCCCGGCCTAGGCTCGGCGCATGAGCACCGCCGCCCGCACGCCCCGGCCCGTGGCCGCCCTCGTCGTCGTCGCCATGGATGAGGAGGCCCGGCCCTTCCTCGACACCCTTGCCCCGCTCGACGATGTCGACGAGGTCCCACTCCTCGGGATCGCGCGAGCATGGAGCCTCGCCCTGCCCGGCGCGGCCGCGGCGGGAGGCGGCGAGCGCGCGACGGTCGAGACGGTCGGGCCGGATGCGGAACCGGACGACGGGCGGGCGGATGCTGCGGCGAGCGGACCGCACGCCGAACCGGACAATGAACCGGGCGACGGGCGACCCTCCGGACCGTGCGAGCTCGTGCTCGTCCGCTCGGGCATCGGGCTCGTCGCGGCGGCGAGCGCGCTGGCCACGGCCCTGACCCGCCTGGCCCCCGCCGTCGTGCTCTCGGCGGGCACCACCGGCGGGCTCGGGCGCGAGGTTGAGGTGGGAGACGTGTGCGTCTCGACGACCCTGGCCTACACCGACGCCGACGCCACCGCCTTCGGCTACGCCCACGGCCAGACGCCCGGCCAGCCCGCCGTCTTCGAGGCCGACGCCGCCGTGCTGGCGCGCGTGGAGGAGGTCGGCCCGGCGGCGCTGCGCGCCTCGACGGCGTCGTCCGGCGGCGCCCGGATCCGCGCCGGTCAGATGCTGGCGGGGAACTCCTTCGTCACCGCCGCGAACGTGGGCCGGGCGCGCGAGCTCTTCCCGGGCGCGGTGAGCACGGACATGGAGTCGACGGCGCTGGCGCAGGTGGCGGCGAGCGCGGGGATCCCCTTCGCCTCGGTGCGCGGCGTGTCCGACCTGTGCGGGCCGGAGGCGGGTCAGGATTTCCACATCGGCGCCCACGAGGCGGCGGCCCGCTCGGCCGCCGTCGTGCTGGCGGCGCTGGACTGAGGCGGGCCGGGCCCGCGCACCGGCCGGTCGGGCGAGCGGGTGGACGGGGGAGGGCCGAACCTGGACCGGACGCGCAGACGGGGCCGTGCGGACGGGCCGCGGGTCTCTGCACCGTCGGCCATTCTTGGTTAGGCTCGCCGCATGACTGCTGGACTGGAGCATCTCGTCGTGGAGGGGCTCGGGCCGATCCGTCGCGTCGAGCTGGATCTGACAACGGATATCACCGTGCTCATCGGCGCCAACGGCTCCGGCAAGTCCAATCTTGTCAGTGCCCTCGAACTGGTGGCGCGCATCTGGGACGACTCCTTCCAGGACTACCTGTACAGGCGCGGAGGCATCAGCAATATCCTCTTCGAGGACGGCGAGGGGCGGGCGGATCACATTCTCATCGAGTTGCTGCCCGGCTTCAATGAGGACGATCGTCGAAGCGGTTACGGCGTCACCCTCGTTCCCGATCTCCTGGGAGACTCGGACCGGGCGAGAATCCAGGAACAACGCCTGTTCCAGGCCGGTTCGGATCGGAGCAAAATTCAGCGGGGCATATTCAGGCACGGCCTGCGCAGCTCCGTCCGGCAGATCGCGGACTCCGAGGAGGCGCGCAGGTACGTCGAGAGCCTTACTCCCGTCCTGGAGGGATGTCGGGTATTCCATTTCGACGACGTCTCCGGCGACGCGCCGGCCAAGGGGTGGTCAACGGTCGGCGACGACCTGTCCCTGCGCTCCAACGCGGAGAATATCGCCGCCTATCTTCTGCGCGTCAGGGAGGATCACTCCCGCCACTATCAGCGGATCGTCGCCGCCGTCCGCGCCGCCGCGCCGTTCTTCGACGACTTCGTCCTGGAACCGTCGTCGAATGAGCGGATCCGGCTGCGCTGGAGGCAGCGGGGACTGGATCGCACCTTCCTGGCCCGTGAGGCGAGCGACGGCATGCTGCGCTTCATCTGCCTGGCGACGCTCCTGCTGGGACCGGACCGTCCCGCGACGATCATCCTCGACGAGCCCGAGCTCGGCCTGCACCCGGCGGCGATCCATCTGCTCGCCGAGATGGCCCGCATTGCGGGGCGGAACGGTCACAAAGTAATTCTCGCCACCCAATCGGTGCCGCTGGTCTCCCATTTCGAGTTGAGCGAGATCGTCATCGTGGACAGGGTCGACGGCGCCACCGCCGTTCACCGTCCCGACGAGGATCTTCTCAAGGCATTCCTGGACGATTACTCCACCGGTACACTGTGGGAGATGAACCTTCTGGGCGGTCGTCCTTCCCACACGGAGGCGGCATTATGAGGCAGGTCTGCATACTCGTCGAGGGGCAGACCGAAGAAGCGATTGTCAAGACTCTGCTGATCGACGCGGCCAAAGCACGTGATATCTACCTCATTCCGATCATCGTGCGCACCTCGCTGACGCCAGCGGGGGCTTCCAGAGGAGGCGGCTCCTGGAAGCACTACGACAGGCAGCTCAACGACCTGTTGTCGCAGTCCCATTGGGACCTCGTCGGCCTTATAATCGACTATTACGGGTATCCCTCGGGAGCACCCGGATTCGAATTACCGGAAGCGCCGGGCGATCAGCGTCAGCAGCAGATCGTCGCGGCTCTCAAGGAGCATTATCCCGATCCACGGTTCCATCCCCTTGTAGTTCTTCATGAGATCGAATCGCTCGTACTCTCCGCCATCCGCGCAGGAGGTGGACGCGGCCTCCTGAGCGAGAAAACTATTGAACATCTCATCCGCGCGATAGACGATGCCGGCGGTCCCGAAAAGATCAACAATGGCGAAAAAACAAGTCCTTCCAAGCGACTTCTCACACTTGAGCCCGAGTACGGGAAGACGAGCACCGGAATCTCGATCCTTCGAGAGGTCGGCCTTGCGGCGGTGCTCGACCGCTGCCCCGTGTTCGCCGCATGGTGGCGCACGCTCTTGTCCCGCTGAGGACCGCCTCGTACAGCGCCGCCCGTAAGCGGGCCCGGTGGGGCGGCGGCCCGCCGACCCACCACTCGACCAGCAGACTGCCCGACTCGCCGAGCCCGGCCAGGCGCCCCGCCTCGCAGCCCTGCACGCACCTCTTGACATACGTGGACTCTCACGTATATTTGTACGTGAGAGTCCACGTACATCGGAGGCCGTCATGGATCTGGACCCCATCGTCCCGCAGCCCGGCAGCGACCGGGATCCGGCGCACTTCGTCGGTCGCGTGGCGACCACAACGCGAGCCCGCGAGCGACTTGCGGCCGGGGCGAACCTGCTGCTCACCGACCCCAGGCGCATGGGCAAGACCTTCTGGATGCGCACCTTCGCCGCCACAGAACCATCGTTCCGCGCATATCTCATCGATTACCAAGGGGTCGGTACGGTCAAGGACTTCATTACTAAAACCGCCGAGACTCTGGCACGAGACAAGGGGCTCCCCGCAAGAGTCCGGACATTGCTGTCGAAGATCTTCGACCACGTGGAGTCGTTCGGCGTCTCGGGGGCGCTTACAATCAAGACCAGTCATCCTCCGGTATCACCGCACCTCCTGCTCGTAAACATTCTCAACGCCTTGAACGAGACCGATGAGAAAACTGTTCCTTTAGTCATGATGGACGAGGTCCCCATGGCTATTGACAACATCGCTCGACATGAGAACAAGCAGGCGGCCAGAGAACTCCTTCAAACGCTGCGTTCACTCAGGCAGGGGAGCGTGCGGGTGAGATGGATCGTCACCGGTTCCATCGGATTCCACCATGTCTTGCACTCGATCGGGGCGACGAGTGGCGACATCGCGGACCTCGAGCCGCTTCATCTTGGTCCGATGCCCGACGGAGAAGCCCGCGAACTGGCTCAGCGTCTTCTGATCGGCATAGGCCAAATGCCGACAGACCCCGTTGTCTCCGAGTTCATTTCTATTGGAGGAGGCGTGCCATCGATTCTGCAAAAAGTCGCGAGCATTCTGCGGCAGCGCAAACGCGGAGTACTGAATCCGCAAGACGTCAGGGAGTGCTTTGAGGACATCATCGACGACAGGGACGAGTTCCTTTTTCTCAAGCACCTGGGAGAGAGGATCGATCCGTACTACGGCACCCGTGCCAGCCTGGCTCGGAAGGTGCTCGGCGCAGTGGTTTCCACGAATCGCGACTGGATTAAAATCACCGAATTTCTTCCGGATGAGGGCGCTGCCACCATCATCGACGACCTCTGCAGCGACCACTACTTGGAGCGCAGAGGACGCTATATTCGTTGGCGCTACCCGGCATTCCAATACATCTGGGCGCGCAGCCACGATCTTTGGGAGCGCCCGTGAAAGCGATATCTCGATTCACTCCTTCGATCATGCCGGCTGAACGCCTTGAGAGTCTCTTCGTGGTCAGGCATCATATTCTTGACAACCTCATGAGCAGTGTCAAAGAGCTGGGTGCGACGCCGAGCCCTCATCACACGCTCCTAGTAGGACCTCGTGGATCTGGGAAAACGCATCTCATATCCCTCGTCTATCATCGTTCCGCGCATCTCGTCGAACAGGGCCGGTGCGAACGCCTGAGGATCGCCTGGCTGCCTGAGGATCCGTGGACTATTGTATCTTATAGCCGCCTTCTCGCCGCTATCCTGGAGCGGCTCTCACCGGATGCAGAGTTGAACGGCGTCGATGAGGCAGAACTTGATGCGCGACTCCGGATTACCAGCCGCGAGGACGGCCCGATTCTCGTTCTCATGGAAAATGTCGACAGGATCCTCGAAGCCCTCGGAGACCTGGGGCAGCAAAGGTTCCGCAACCTTCTCCAGACCGAGTCGGGCATCCTCATCATTGGCAGCACAACAGTCCTGGACCGCACCCTCTCCGATCATGCGTACCCATTCTTCGGATTTTTCGACACGATCCGCTTGAAGCCATTCTCGCCAGCACAGGCCCGAGATATGCTTCGAGCTCTCGCGAAGGAGTCCGGAAACGAGGATCTAGCGAACGCACTTGAAGGAGATGGGGCCCGTGCCCGCATCCACACCATCGCTCATCTGGCAGGTGGGCAGCCTCGACTGTGGGCTTTGCTCGGCAGCGCGCTCACAGTTGACGAATTGAACGATCTGACCAACCTGCTGCTCAACAGATTCGACGATCTCACTCCCTTCTTCCAAGAACAACTGGCGCGCCTGTCACCGCAGCAGCGTCTCGTCGTCGCCGAACTCGCAGCCGCAGACCGGCCGTTAGCGGTCAAGGAACTCGCCGGGCGCATCGGAGCCGATCAGCGCAGTGCCGCCAAGACCGTCAGCGACCTGACCGACCGGGGATGGCTCGAACCGGTCTCGACGATCTTCGCCAACCTTCTCGATCGCCGCCGCACCTACTACGAACTTGCCGAGCCGTTGGCCCGTCTCGCCTTCCAGATCAAGGAGTCGCGCGGAGAGCCGCTGCCGCTCATCATCGATTTCCTCGTCAGCTGGTTCGATGCCGATCAGCTCCGTTCCTCCAACGGAGGCGACTACGGTCAGGCGGCGTTGGCGAGGATGGAACGGGACGAGGTAGTAGACCTGGCGCGCCGGCTCACGAGCCTGCCCAATTCACATATTCACTCTCTTGACCTCCTCGGCAGAGTCGAAGACGCCCTCGCCTCAGTTTCAGATGGCGACGCCGAGCCCGTCATGTCCCTACCGAGTGCACTGCGCCAGGCTATTGAGTATAGAGCGGATTCGCCACACGATCTCATACCCATCCGTTTGTTGCTATTGTATTTGGCTTTGGAGGATGTCGGAGACATTCCCCGTCATGAATTTTCGGACAAATGGCTCGCACGCGCCCGACGACTCGACGCGGAAGTCGGATTGCCAACCAGTCGTCTCATGCTCGTCTGCTGGCTGTCAGCATCCTGGCTCTTCGACGAATCGGAGGAAGCTCTCAGCACGATCACATTGGAAGCCGAACGCATGGAGGGCACAGACGCACTCGCCTCGGCCTACCACTCGGCGGGCATATTCGCAAGGGCAATCGCTCTGTTCGAACACAACCTCACCGATCGCCAGCGCATCCTTGGCCCGGATCACCCCCAGACCCTGGCCACCCGGGGCGGTCTCGCCGGCGCGCTCCTGGATGTAGGACGTACGGAACAGGCCATCGAGATGCTTCGCAGTCTCCTGGAGGACTATATCCGAACCATGGGCCCCAACCACCCCCACACCCTTGCCACCCGGGGCCGCCTCGCCTACGCACTCCTGGAAACAGGAAACGCCGAGCAGACCACCAGAGCCACCGACATGCTCCGCGACCTCCTGAAGGACCAGAAACACCTCCTGGGCCCCAACCACCCCCAAACAATTATGACTCGAGTCAATCTTGCAGGCTTGGATGCGGAGTACTCCACAGACGCGCTCTGTGACCTCCTGGAAAAACAAATGCGTATCCTTGTTCTGGGCTCCGACTCACCTCGATTCTCTGCTTCTCCTCGCAGCAATCTTATCCGCGCCTGGGCCGAAGCGTGGAGTGAAGGTAGATTCTCAGACTCGAGGATATTCCTTCCCGTGGTTCAGCGACGACAGAATATTACTGACATCCTCCCCGATGGGGATCGACAGCAGAATTACATTCTCGCGCCCGCCCCGACCCATTAGCACTTCTCCGCAGCCGCTCCTCGACCCGCTCCACCTTGGCGGTCAGCTGCCCGGTCCATCCCGGGCGGATATCGGCCTTGAGGACGAGCGCCACCCGCGGGCTCACCTCCGCCACCGCCTCGCAGGCGGCCTTGACCACCGCCATGCACTCGTCCCACTCGCCCTCCAGAGTGGTGAACATGGAGGTCGTCTCGTTGGGCAGGCCGGAGTCGCGCACCACTCGCACGGCGCGGGCCACGGCTTCGGACACGGATCCGTCGGGGTCGTCGGTGGTGGCGGGGGACACGGAGAAGGCGAGGAGCACGCGACCAGGCTAGCGCGCCGGCTCCGCCACCCCTGCCCGCCCCCGCCACGCCGCACTCACGCCCCCACAATGAGGTACTCGACCGCCCGGCGGCGAGTGGCGTGGCGGGCCGTGCCGAAGTGGTAGCGGTGGTCGATCCTGAGGACCTCGGCGCCGCCCTTGACCTCCCGGACCATCCCCACCAGCGCGTCCAGGCCGGGGACCGCGTTCGACCCGTAGGAGAGGACCACCGAGGAATCGGCGAAACGATCGAGGGTCCGCGCCAGCGCCCCCTCGATCGTCCGCCTCGATCCGAAGGGCGTGGGGCGCTTGGGGAGCTTGCGCGTCGCGGTGGACTCCATGATCTCGGCGCGGCCCCCGTCCCAGTAGTCGGCCAGGCCCTCGAGGAACCAGTAGCGCTTGATGTAGTCGTTGTCGTCCCGGGGCGGGGCGTAGGGCGGGTCGAGGTAGACGACGTCGGCGCCCCGCGGGGCCTCCTCCACCGGGCCCCGACGCACCCGGGTGCGGGCCCCACCGTCGAGAACCGCCCGGTTCCAGTCCCGGACGGCCTCGGTGATGTGCTCGCGCAGGGGCATGCGGAGCTGACGGCGGCCGTCGTCGTAGGCGGGGTAGTGGGGGGCCGTCACGGTGAAAACGCCTCGCGGCTGCTTGCGGACCGCCGCCAGTATGAGGGAGGCGATGGCCAGGTCCCGGCGCGTCCCCTCCCAGGCGGCCAGCACGGACCAGGCCGAGTCCAGCACCGCCAGGTCCTCGGGGGTGAAGAGGATTCCGGAGTAGGTCCGGGAGATGTAGGAGCGTCCGTCGCGGTTGGGGCCGAGGAGCTCGTTGAGATCCTCCTCGCTCAGGCGCACGCCGTCATTGGCCGCGGTCGCGCGGGTCAAAACGCACGGGAAGGCCAGGTAGTCCGAGGCCCAGACCTCCCGACCCATGGTGCGCGCCAGGTAGGACACGACCCCCGACCCGCTGAAGGGGTCCGCGACGGTGACCCCCGCGAGGTCGCCCAGGACCCTTTCGAGCTGGGGCAGAAGGGCGTACTTGCTCCCCATGTACCGCAGGCGCGGGTACCTCGCGGCGACCGTCTCGGCGGCCGACGCCGGTGCGCTGGGCCCGCCCTCCGACGCCGGTGCGCGGGGCCCGCCCTCCGGGGTCGCAGCCATTGAGCGCCTCGCCTTTCTCATCGAATCATCGGACATCGGACCGTCGCGCCGATCCTACGACCGTGGCGCGCCCTGCTCCCGCCCTCGGGCACTGTGGCCCGTGTGAGGCCGGGCCCGATCCGCGGGGCGCGCCCGCCGCTGACCGGCTTCCTCGCCCCGCCGAGGCGGCCGGACACCATCCTCGGGGAGCGCCTCCGGGCGCCGTCGCCCGCCCGCGTTGCCCGACGCCGTCGTTGCCAAAACTGCAACCTCTTCGAGACCTCTGCGGGGGCGGAAGGGTGCGCCCTACCGTGTCCGGGGCCACGACCCCACTACCCTGGGCAGAGTGAGCGAGACGCACGGCCCTCTGTCCACCGCCCCCTCCACCGACTCCATCACGCCCGCCCGGCCCGTCTTCGACGACGGCGCCACCTCGCAGGCCGAGCCCGACCGCGAGGAGCTCACCTGGGAGCTGTTCGGCGTCGCCGAGCGCGAGCTGGCCGCCCAGATCGTGGCCTCGGGATGGATGCCGGACCTCATCATCGGCATCGCCCGCGGCGGCCTCATACCCGCCGGCGCCATCGGCTACGCGATCGGCGTCAAGGCGATGGGAGCCATGAACGTCGAGTTCTACACCGGCGTCGGCCAGACCCTCGACGAGCCCGTCGTCCTGCCCCCGCTCATGGACGCCTCCGAGCTGCCCGGCAAGCGGGTCCTCGTGGTCGACGACGTCGCCGACTCGGGCAAGACCCTCAAGCTGGTCATGGAGCTGCTGCGCCACCAGGGCCTGGACCTGGGTGGGGAGAAGGTGAACGTCGACGCCCGTTCCGCCGTCATCTACCGCAAGCCGCGCAGCGTCTTCGAGCCCGACTACTGCTGGCGCGTGACCGGCAAGTGGATCAACTTCCCCTGGTCGGTCCTGCCCGTCATCAGGCCCGAGCCCTGAACGACCCGGGCATCGCTCATGAGCGGCGCCCGCGGCAGCGTGCCGCCGGGCCCGGCCCGTGTGACCCGGGCGGCACGAACGACGACGCCCCACCGGCCTCTACTAGCCTCGGGCCCGTGTCCACCGACGCCGCCGCCCACCGCCTCGCCCGAACCGGGGCCGCCGTCTGCCTGGTCGTCATCCTGCTGGCGGTCCTGTGGCCCTCGGGCGGGGACGTCGCGCAGGCCAAGAGCATTCTGGGCCTGTGGTTCCTCTCCGAGGCGGACAAGGACGTGGTGCTCAACCTGGTCATGCTCGCACCGCTGACCTTCCTCGGCACCCTGGGCTGGCCGAGGGTTCCGTGGTGGGCGTGGGCCCTGCTCGGCTGCGCCCTGGGCGCGAGCGCGGAGCTGACCCAGCTGCTGGTGACGGCCCTGGACCGCCGGGCCAGCTGGGCGAACGTCGGTCAGAATGCAGCCGGATCCTGGGCCGGGGCCCTGGCCGCCCTCGCCGTCATGCGGCTGCGCGTCCGACGACGGAACCGCGGAGGCTGACCGGCCCGCCGGCACCCGCGCGGTGGCGGCGGGCAGGCCGTCACCGCCGTCATCTCCCGGGGCGGGCCCGCCAGTACCCGCGTGGTGGCGGCAACACAGATGGGTACTTGTCCCCTCCCGATGGGACCGGCCCTGCGCTCACGACCTGTGGAAAACTACACATCCCGCGCGCCGCCCGCCGTCCCCGACACGCGGAGGCGCACGCCCTCACCGGGTCCTTCACAGTGGCCTTCCGCACCACTGCCCCCGACACGCGGAGACGCGGGGCTCGCACGCCACCATCGCCGTCCTCAAGGCCCGTCGCCCCCCGACACGCGGAGACGCGCGGACCCGGACGGGGCACGTGGGCAAGGGGAGTCGCTCCGAGCAGGGGCGCACGGGCGAGGGGCAGGGCGCGCCAGACGGAGAACACGACGGGGAACACGCGGGGAGGGGCGCCCGCCCGACGGGGCGGTCCCGCCGGCGCGGACGATGAGGGCCAGGAGGACCGCGGGCACGAACGAGAAGGCCCGGAACCGCTGGGTTTCAGCCGGTTCCGGGCCTGCACTCGCCGTGCGCGGGGGGGGACTCGAACCCCCATGATCGTAAGATCACACGGACCTGAACCGTGCGCGTCTACCAATTCCGCCACTCGCGCGAGAAGCGAGGCTGACGATAGCCGCTCGGGGCCTCCCGCGTCCAATCAATCCGATCCACAGACCGGTGAGACCCGTCACCCGCCCGATCCATCGGCTCCTCCTCCCCACCCTCCTGGTCACACCGGTTACGATGGGCCCGATGGCTCCGTACCCCCGGAGGAGCCGGTCATCCTGGGAGGTGAGGAACATGGGGTTCCTGGACAAGTTCGGGAGGGGCGTTGAGGACGTCGCCGGGCGCGCCAAGTCGCGTTTCTCCAACGACGTCGAGCCCATCGAGATCGCCTCGAAGCTGCGCGAGACCATGGACAAGCGCGCGGCTTCCTTCGCGCGCGACCGCTCGGTGGTCCCCAACGTCTTCCGCATTCACTTGGCCCCCGCCGACTTCCAGCGCGTCGTGTCCTGGAGTCAGGACGAGATGGCCCGCCAGATGGAGGAGGTGGCCACGAGCCACGCCGCCGACCAGGGCTACTCCTTCGTCGGCCCCGTCGAGGTCACCTTCGTGTCCGACGACTCCCTGGGCTCCCCGGTCGAGATCGACTCCTCCACCCGCCGCGGCGCGGCCGCCCCGGCCGCGGCGGCCACCGCCTCCCCGGCGCACCCGATCCTCGACATCGACGGCCAGCGCTACCTGCTCACCGGTCCCGTCACCGTCATCGGCCGCGGCAGCGAGGCGGACATCATCGTCGACGACTCGGGCGTCTCCCGCCGCCACCTGGAGATCCGCCTCATGCAGGGCCATGCCATTGCGACCGACCTCCACTCGACCAACGGCACCTTCGTCGAGGGCCACCGGGTCGACGCCGCCACCCTCCTGGACGGCAACACCCTGACCGTGGGCCGCACGCGCATCATGTTCTGGGATGGCACCCAGGGAGTCGGGGCGAACGGGTGAGCGAGCTCGCCTTCACCCTGGCTCGGATCGGGTTCCTGGTCCTGCTGTGGGTCTTCGTCCTCCTCACGATCCGCGCCCTGCGACGCGACGTCGCCGACACGGCCACCCCCGGCGCCCAGCGTCGTTCCGCCCGTTCCTCCGCGCCTGCGCCGGCCCGGGCGCAGTCGCAACGCCGAGGCGCCTCCCGCCTCATCATCACCGAGGGGCCCCTCGCCGGCTCCACGGTTCCCCTATCGCCGACCTCCATCTCGATCGGCCGTTCCCCCTCCTGCACCCTGGTCCTGGAGGACTCCTACGCCTCCTCCCGCCACGCCCGCATATTCCCCAAGGACGGCACGTGGTGGCTGGAGGACCTTGGTTCAACCAACGGCACGACGCTGGCGGGTCACCCCGTCCACGGAACCGTGGAGCTCCCCATGGGAGTCCCGGTCAGGATCGGCCAGACGACGCTGGAGCTGCGCCCATGACAACCTCCCTCCGCTACGCCGCACGCAGCTCGGTCGGGCTCGTGCGGTCCTCGAATCAGGACTCCGGCTACGCCGGGCCGCACCTGATGGTCCTGTGCGACGGCATGGGCGGGCCCGCCGGCGGCGACATCGCCTCCGCCGTCGCCGTCGACCACCTCGTGCCGCTCGACGCCGACTCCCACCAGGCCGGCGATCTGCTCGGCCTGCTGCGCGACGCCGTGCAGGCAGCCCACGCCGACCTGGTCGCCCGCTCCTCCGCCAGCCCCGAGCTGGCGGGCCTGGGCACCACCTGCATCGCCATTATGCGGTCGGGCAACAAGCTCGCCATGGTCCACGTCGGCGACTCGCGCGCCTACCTCCTGCGCGACGGCGAGCTCACCCAGGTCACCACCGACCACACCTTCGTGGAGTACCTCGTCGAGACCGGCCGCCTCACCCGCGAGCAGGCCCGTCAGCACCCGCAGCGCTCGGTGCTGCTGCGGGTCCTGGGCGACGCCGACGGCGAGGTCCAGCTCGACGAGTCCATCCGCGAGGCCGTCCCCGGCGACCGCTGGCTGCTGTGCTCCGACGGATTGTCGGGCCCGGTCTCCGCGGCCACCATCGGGGAGGTCCTCGCCGGGGTGGACGACCCCGAGCTGGCCGCCGAGCAGCTCATCGACCTGGCCGAGCGCGCGGGCGGCCCCGACAACATCACCGCCGTCGTCTTCGACGTCGTCGAGGACGACCCGACCCCCCAGCGCGACCCCCAGATCGTCGGCTCCGCCGCCATCCACCGCACCCTGCCCGTCGTCGCGTCGGCGGCGAGCCCCGGGGAGGACTCGCCCACCACGCCCGCGGCCAAGGCCGCCGCCCTCGTGGCGGGCCTCGAGGACGACGCGGACGCCGCGGAGGAGGCCTCCTCGCCAGCCGTGCCCGGAGCGGCCGAGGCCCTGGCCGACGCCGAGGAGCGGCGCCGCCGCCGACGCCGGCGCTCCATACTGGGCACGGTCCTGCTGCTCATCGCCGTCGCCGGCACCCTCATCCTCGTCTACAACTGGACGCAGTCCCAGTACTACGTCTCCATCAGCGACGGGAAGGTCGCGATCTACCAGGGCATCCCCCAGACCCTGGGCCCGATCTCGCTCAGTCACGTCGTCGAGACCTACGACGAGCCCGCCCTCGACGAGCTCGACGAGCGCATGCGCAAGCGCCTGGAGGAGACGGTCCCCCGGATCTCCCTGGCCGACGCCCGCACATACATCGAGGACACCGTCAGCGCCCAGGCATCCACGCCCGAGGCCACCGCCACCCCGACGCCGCCGCAGACGCCGCACCCGCAATCGACGAAACCGCAGCCGAGTCCCGCCCCGCCGCCGCCGAGCGCGAGTCGGCTGCCGGAGGGTGTGTGACGCCGGTCATGTCCCCCATATCCTCCCCGCCGACCCCCGCGTCCATACCCCTCGCCGCGCCCGCGCGCAATACGGGCCGGTGGGCGGAGGCGGGCCTGCTCGTCGTCGCCCTCCTGCTGGGCCTGAGCGGCTTCCTCCTGACCGCCCTCAACCGCACCGGATCCTCGCCGGGCCAGTTCCTGTCGCTGTCCGGCTCCCTGGTGGTCGCGGCCGTCGTCGTCCATCTATGGGTGCGGCGCACCGCCCCCTGGGCGGACCCGGTGATCCTGCCGGCGGCGGTGGCCCTCAACGGCCTGGGCCTGGCCATGATCCAGCGCCTGGACATGTCCTACAAGATCCTCGAGAGGACGCACAACTACGCCGCCAAGCAGGCGATGTGGACGGGCGTGGGCATTGTGCTGTTCTGCGCGATGCTGCTGGTGCGCGACTACCGCCTGCTGCGCCGCTGGGACCGCTGGGCCATGTGGGGGGGGCTGGCCTTCCTCATCCTGCCCTTCGTGCCCGGCCTGGGCCAGAGCATCAACGGCGCCCGGATCTGGATCCGCCTGGGCCCCATGTCCTTCCAGCCGGCGGAGATGACCAAGGTGCTCCTGGCGGTCTTCTTCGCCTCCTTCCTCGTGGCCAACCGCGATAACCTCGCGCTGGCGGGCCGCAGGGTCATGGGCGTCAACCTGCCCCGGGCCCGGCACCTGGGCCCCCTGCTGGTCGTGTGGGGCGTGAGCATCGTCGTCCTGGTCCTCCAGCGCGACCTGGGCAGCTCGCTGCTCCTGTTCGGACTGTTCGTCGTCACCCTGTACGTGGCCACCGACCGGCCCAGCTGGCTGCTCATCGGCGCGGCCCTGTTCATCCCGGCGGCCTGGTTCGCGGCCACCCACCTCAGCCACGTGCAGCAGCGCGTCAGCGGCTGGCTGCACGCCATGGATCCCGCCGTCTACGGCGCCGAGTACGGCAGTTCCCAGCAGCTGGTGACGGGGCTGTTCGGCATGGCCTCGGGCGGGCTGCTGGGAACCGGGTGGGGCAAGGGGTACCCCAGCCTGGTGCCCTTCGCGAACTCCGACTTCATCATCGCCTCCTTCGGCGAGGAGCTGGGGCTGATGGGGATGCTGGCGCTGCTCATGCTCTACCTCATCCTCATTGAGCGCGGCCTGCGCACGGCGGCGCACCTGCGCGACGGCTTCGGCAAGCTGCTGGCCGTGAGCCTGTCCTTCGCCATCGCCCTGCAGGTCTTCGTCGTCGTGGGCGGTGTCACGCGCCTCATCCCGCTGACCGGTCTGACCACGCCCTTCCTCGCCTACGGCGGGTCCTCGCTCGTGGCCAACTGGATCATTCTGGCGCTGCTCGTGCGATTGTCCGACGCCGCCCGCCGGCCGGTGACCGCCGCGCCGCGCATCATCGACACCGCCGAGCTGCCCACATCCATCCGCAGGGCCGTGCTCAATGCCGACACGCCGGACGAGGCGAATCCCCGTTCCTCCTCCGCACCGCCGGATCAGCCGACCGCCGCGCTGGATCAGCACCCCGGCGCACCGGCCGCATCGCCGCCATCGGCGCCGGGCCCGCACACCGCACCGCCGGATCAGCGGACCGTCGCGCTGGATCAGCACCCCGGCGCACCGGCCGCACCGCCGGACCGGCATTCCGCACCGCCTGCTCAATACGCCGCCGCACCGGCCGCACCGCCGGACCAGTACGCACCGCCGCCATCGGCGCCGGGCCCGCACGCCGCACCGGCCGCACCACCGCCGAGCCAGCCGACCGCCGCGCTGGATCAGCACCCCGCCGCGCCTGATCAATACCCCTCCGCGCAGGTGCCGCCGAGCTGGTCCCCCGCCCCGTCGGCCCACTCCGCCCCGTCGGCCCATTCCGCCCCGCCGGCACCGCCGACCCGATTCACGAACCCGCCGACCCGATTCACGGAGGGTGGACGCGCATGAACCGCCAGATCCACCAGGTCACGATCCTGGTCCTCGTCATGTTCCTCACGCTGTGCACCTCGGTGACCAGCGTCCAGGGACTGGCCCGTCCGGCCCTGTGGGAGGCCTCCTCCTCGCAGGGCACGCTGACGACCGACTCGCGCAATTCCCGCACCGTCTACGCCGAGTTCGGCACGGACCGCGGCCAGATCATCGTCGGCGGCGACGCCATCGCCGACTCGGTCTCCTCCGACGACGCCTACGCCTACCAGCGCACCTACCCCCAGGGCGAGCTCTACGCCCCGATCACCGGCTACTTCTCAACCAGCTACGCCTCGATGACGGGCCTGGAGCGGGCCGGCAACACGGTGCTCAACGGCGAGGACCCCTCGCTCTTCTCCAGCCGCGTCAAGTCCCTCATCACCGGGCAGACCCAGCGGGGCGGCTCCCTGGAGCTGACGATCGACCCGGAGGTCCAGCAGGCGGCCTGGGACGCCCTGGCCGGACGCCGCGGCTCCGTCGTCGCCCTCAACCCCTCCACGGGCGCGATCCTCGCCATGGTCTCCTCGCCCTCCTACGACCCCAATCTGCTGGCCTCCCACGAGGACGGCGTCGCCGAGACGGCCTACGAGTCCCTGAGCAATGACGAGGCCCGGCCGCTGGACAACCGCGCCATCGGGGGCAATCTCTACCCGCCGGGCTCGACCTTCAAGATCCTCACGGTCGCCGCCGGTCTGCGCACGGGGAAGATCAACGCCGACTCCGAGGTGGACGCCCCGGACACGCTGACCCTGCCGGGCACGAACCACGCCCTGTCCAACTACGCGTCGGAGTCCTGCGGCAACGGCAGGGTGACACTGGCCTACGCCTTCGCCGAGTCGTGCAACACGCCCTTCGCCCAGCTGGCCATGGACGTGGGCGACGACGCGCTGGCCGACGAGGCGTCCCGGTGGGGCTTCGGCTCCGACCTGTCGGTCCCGCTGCCGGTGTCCCACTCCGTCTACCCGGCCAATGACGGGCCCGCCCAGACGGCCATGGCGGGCATCGGCCAGCAGTCGGTGCGCGTCACCCCGCTCATGATGGCGATGGTGGCGGCCACGGTCGCCAACGACGGCGAGCAGATGGCCCCGTACATCATCTCCCAGACCCTCGACGCCGACCTCCAGGTCGTCTCCACGACCAAGCCGACGGTGGCCCGCACCCCCATCGACTCCCAGACCGCCGCCACCCTCACCGGGCTCATGCAGCAGGCGGTCAGCAGCGGCACCGGCACCTCCGCCCAGGTCGCCGGCGTCTCGGTGGCCGGCAAGACGGGCACCGCCCAGACCGGCTCCGACGACGGCGGCCCCATCACCTGGTTCATCGGCTTCGCCGGCACCGACATCAACAACCCCACCGTCGCCGTCGCCGTCGTGCTCGACGGCGGGGAGCAGATCCCGACGACGGGCACCGGCGGCTCCGTGGCCGGCCCGATCGCGGCCTCCGTCATCGACGCGGCGGTGGACCAGTGAAACCCGAGATCGGCCTGGAGATCCAGGGGCGCTACGAGCTCGTCGAGCGCATCGCCATCGGGGGGATGGGCGAGGTGTGGCGCGCCACCGACCTGCGCTCGGGGCGGGCCGTGGCCGCCAAGATCCTGCGCCCCGAGCTGACGGGCGACGAGATCTTCCTGGCGCGCCTGCGGGCCGAGGCCGCCAATTCCCGCGGCCTGCGCCACCCCAACCTGGCCGTCGTGCTCGACGCCGGGGAGCGGGACGGCTCGGGCTGGATCATTATGGAGCTGGTCCAGGGACGCCCCCTGTCCGACATCCTGGAGGAGCGGGGCACCATGCGCCCCGTGGAGATCCTCACGATCATGGCGCAGGTGGCGCGCGCCCTGCAGGTGGTCCACGACTCCGGCGTCATCCACCGCGACGTCAAGCCCTCCAATATCCTCATCAACCGCGAGGGCCTGGCCAAGCTGACGGACTTCGGCATCTCCACGGCCGTGCACCAGCGGCCCATGACCGCCACCGGCATGGTCATGGGAACCGCCCAGTACCTGGCCCCGGAGCAGGCCATGGGCAATATGGCCACGCCCTCGGGCGACCTGTACGCCCTGGGCATCATCGGCTACGAGGCGCTCGTCGGGCACCGCCCCTTCACCGGCTCCACCCAGGTGGAGATCGCCTTCGCGCACGTCAACCAGGAGGTCCCCCCGATCCCCGGGAATGTGCCGAGGGAGGTCCGCGACGTCATTATGGAGCTGCTGAGCAAGTCCCCCGCCGACCGCCCCGCCTCCGCCCGCGAGCTGGCCCGCCGCCTCGATCGCATTGTCATCAATCTGCCCAAGGACTCCTGGGACCCGTCCGAGGCCCCGCTGTGGAGCTCGGCCGGCCAGAGCTCGACCCCCGACCGGGCGGGCGCTCCCGCCGCGACGCGGTCGGCGAGCTCCGGCGGGGAAGCCCCGTCCCGGCGCTCCCGCCCCGCCCCGTCGGCCTCGGCCCGGTGGGAGGACGAGCCTCAGGGTGCGGACCCGCGCCCGACCGACCGGCGCCGGGCGAACCCGGCGGGAGGATCCCACGACGCCCCGCGCCGGGACCGTCAGACCGATCGCGACTCGCCGGGCCGGTCCGCGGACCGGCCGTCCCGCCCGCGGCGTCCACCGATCGTCATCATCGCCGTTGTCGCCGTCGTGGCCCTCGCCATCGTCCTCGTCGTCACCTTGAGTACTCTTGCTCATGCGCAACCGGCTTCAGGACATGACGACCTTGTGTCCCCCACCTCATTGAAGGAGGCACTGTGACCGGCCAGTTCCCCAAGGTCCTCGCGGGTCGTTATGAGATCCGCGAGATGATCGGCCGCGGAGGCATGGCCGAGGTCCACCTCGGCTATGACAGGCGTCTCTCGCGAATTATCGCCATTAAACTGCTGCGCTCCGATATTGCGGGCGACCCCACCTTCCAGGCGCGCTTCCGCCGGGAGGCGCAGTCCGCCGCCGCCCTCAACCACCCGTCCATCGTCTCCGTCTACGACTCGGGCGAGGAGCAGGTCACCACCCCCAACGGCGCCGTCCGCTCGGTGCCCTACATCGTCATGGAGTACGTCGAGGGGCACACGGTCCGCGAGTTCCTCGGCGAGGGCGAGGCCGTGCCCATCCCCGAGGCCGTGGAGATCGTCACCGGCGTCCTGGACGCGCTGGAGTACTCCCACCGCGCCGGCATCATCCACCGGGACATCAAGCCCGGCAACATCATGCTGACCTCGACGGGCGCGGTGAAGGTGATGGACTTCGGCATCGCCCGCGCCGTGGAGGACTCCGCGGCGACCGTCACCCAGACCCACGCCGTGGTGGGCACCGCCCAGTACCTGTCGCCCGAGCAGGCCCGCGGCGAGGTCGTCGACGCCCGCAGCGACCTGTACTCGACCGGCTGCCTGCTCTACGAGCTGCTCACCGGCAAACCGCCCTTCACGGGCGACTCCGCGGTGGCCATCGCCTACCAGCACGTGCGCGAGATCCCGCGGCCGCCGTCGGCCGTGGCCGCCGACGTGCCCGAGTCCCTCGACCGGGTCGTGCTCAAGGCCCTGGCCAAGAACCGCGACGACCGCTACCAGGACGCCTCCCACATGCGCGCCGACCTCCTGGCGGCGGCGCGCGGACTGAGCGTGAGCGCCCCCTCGGCGGAGTCCTGGTCGGCGCCCGCGCCGGCGATGGCCGCCGGCTCCCCGTCCCCGGCGCCCGCGCCCGCCCCGCC
>ERZ773038.581-NODE-581-length-23481-cov-5.747887_pt1 | contig 23481 bp, 14 predicted proteins | sample MGYA00511665_ERZ773038 | MGnify/ENA primary metagenome ERZ773038 (study PRJEB29015, sample SAMEA2737966) | human oral metagenome | biome: human oral; feature: human-associated habitat; material: dental | place: China | collected 2028 ... | reverse complement strand
AAAGGATACGCAGCAAATTCACAAACAGTAAACGGAAGTAATGTAGAATTTGTAGGTAAATGGGAATATGTAGCTAACAAATACAAAGTAAGCTACAAATTTGAAAGTACAACAGCAGGAAAAACATTACCAGCTGAAGTAACAAACTTATTACCAACAGACGCTAATGAGTATGTTGATAACGATGTAGTAACAGCAACTCAACCAGCGAAAACAGAAGTAACAGTAGCAAGTGGTAAATGGGTATTCAAAGGATACGCAGCAAATTCACAAACAGTAAACGGAAGTAATGTAGAATTTGTAGCTAAATGGGAATACGTAGCTAACAAATACAAAGTTAAATATGAGTTTTACAGTGGAACAGCAGGAAAAGATTTACCGAAATCAATCCTAAGAATGTTGCCAAGTGATTCAGCTGAGTATGTGGATGGAGACGAAGTAGTAGCTAAAGCGCCGACTGCAAAAACTATAGAAACTCCAGAAGGAGTATGGACATTTGCAGGCTACGATAAAGATAAAGTAGTTGTAAATGGAGCTGAAGTGAACTTCAAAGGTAAATGGGTGTTTACACCAACAAAACCAACACCACCAAAACTACAACAAAAACCAACAAAAGAATTACCAAACACTGGGGAAACAACGACAAATGCAGGTCTAGCAGGAGCAACACTAGCAGGTTTAGCAGCATTAACAGCAATGCGTCGTCGTAACAAAAAATAAGTGTAAATGCTAGCTTATAAGAAGTAAGTGTGATATAATAGTCAGGTTGTAATTTTTAAGGAGGAAAAAATGAAAGAGAAGAATATGAAACATTCGTTAACGAAGAAAAATAAAAAATGGATGTACAAGGTAACATCAGCAGTACTTGCGACATCTTTATTAGCTAGCGTTGGGAATATGGGGTATACACAATATGCCCCAACTCCTAGCGTAGCAAAAGCAGCTGATGAAAATTATAAAGGTACTGTAACTTTCGTTACAAATCACGGTGAAGTAAATGTTAATTTTACTAGCGGAGATCAGCGTTTAGATCATGATACTACTGTAAACTTTGGTGATTCTGGTCATGGACAATCAAAAGCTTACTTTATAGGTCTATCAGATGTCAAAGGTTATAACGGAACTAATGGTAACTTTGTATACAAACACGAACCTATTAAAAACTTATTCCCAAATGGAATAAAAGATGGGCAAAAAGTATATGCAGCTTATTTAGATGTTACAGCAGCTATGTTTCTTTCAAGTAAAATACAAGGAGATGTTGCAATTAACAAGGCAATTGCCGCACAAGATTATCTTTACAATGATTTAAAAGTTAAGAGTGAAGTAGAGAACGCTAAAAAAGAAATTACATTTTACTCAAAAAATGAGAATATTAATGAAAATCTTCAATTAGGAGGAATATCTCTAGGATTAAATCCATTCCTAATGGCTATTGCTAGATATAGTCCAACACATTATTTCCAACCAGGAACAATGGAACATTATCCAACAACTAAAGAGGAAGAATTAAATGATCCTACTAACAAAAACTATACTTACATGGATTTACATGTAAAACTAGATCCAAGGGTTAAACTAAACAGTACATTAGATTTCAACTTAAGATCTTATGCATTTAAACCACATATGGTATTAAATAAAAATAATGAAAAAATAGATGCAAACTTCACTATAACAAATGGAAATCCAGAATCAAGAATAACATTCAATAGTGATAAAGTGATAGACGGAGAATTTACTATAAGAGTAAGACTTCGTTCAGAACAAGATATCCCGAACGCAACAGCAAAAGATATTTCTGAAGATTCAAAATTAATTTCAAATAAAAAAGATAACTTCATTATACCAAAAGAAGAAATAGATAAAATTGCTGCAGGAGAAGCAAAACCAATTGAAATTAAAGGTTATATTGATGGTTGGGCAAAACTTTATGGGTACCCAGTACCATTCTTAGGAACAATTGGTGGACCACAAGCTATTCCTAAAAAAGAAGCTAAAGATGTTACTTTAAACTTTGTATACAATAAAGTTAAATTTAACAAAAACTCAGCTTCATTCGAAGGAGCAGTAGAACAAGATTTAGGAACAGTTAACGTAGTTAACAACAATACAATTGATGGAGACAGCTTAAACAAAGGTACAAAACCAACTAAAGAAACTGTTGGGGATAGTATGCCAGCTGATTTACCAGATGTAGTAGCTAATGGAAAAACATACAAATTCAAAGGTTGGAACACTAAAGCGGACGGACAAGGTCAAAGCTTCACAGGTGCAACAACAGTAACAGAAGATCAAACAGTTTATGCTGTTTGGGCAGAACAATCAGAAGAACAACATATCAAAATTAGTGAAACTGGCAAAGTTGCAGCTAAAGATGGACATGCTATCTTCAGTATTGGTAATGTCTATAAAAACGGATTTAAAGATTTAGAATATACAGTATATTCAGATCAAAACTTCCAAACTAAATCTACAAAAAATGCAGATGTAACTTGGAAAGTAGAAGCTGTTGCAGGCTTTGAAAAACATGCAGAAGTAAATACTGCAGCAAGCACTATGTTTGAAAAAACAGCAACAGTTTACGAAGGTAACAAAGTTAATGTTAACAAAATCAAAGCATTAAAATCAGGTGTTTACAAAGTAACTGCTTCAATCAATGGTGGGCAATCATCAGATTACGTTTATGTAGTTGTACCTGGTGATGTTGACCGTAATGGATTCGTAGATTTTAACGATTCAAACCAAGTAGGAAATTACTCTGTAACTGAAGATAATGCAGCGTTTAAAATAGTAGATGAATTTACATTAATTTTAGCAGAATTAGATTATAATGGTTTCATTGATGCGAATGATGCGAACATAATCGGACAAATGTTCTTAGGTGTGTTTGAAACAAATTAATATTTAATTAAAAAATAAAATAAGGAGATATAGGATGGAATTTAAGAAAAAATTTAAATTTTCTATTAGAAAATTATCAATAGGTGTTGTTTCTCTAAGTTTAGGGTTAACAACTCTAGCACAACCTGTTGCGCTATTAGGGCAATCTAATGTTGCACATGCAGAAGAAAATACGCCTGCTGCTGAGAAAAAAGCAGGTAAAGTAACTATTGAAAGAGTAGACTTAGATACAAAACCAGAAATACAAGCTGGTGAAGAATTCAAAATTAAAATCAAATGGGTTGCAGATCCAGGTCAAACAAACTTAGGTGGTCTTAACTCAGAATTAAATTTTGATATAAATACAATGGAGTATGTAAAAGTAGAAACAGTTACACCAGATGGTATGGGTAATTCATTTATCAATCTAGCAGCTGTTAAAAAAGGAAAATCAAGATTTGGTAGTACACCTTTTACTAATAAAGAGCTAGAGGTTATATTTACATTCAAAGCTAAAAGAAATATTACAGCTGCTGATAACTATAACTTTGTGTTCAAAGCATTCCCTGCTCCAGACGGAAGAGTAAGATGGTATACTGAGCCAGATTATAGTGGACCAACACCATTAATTTCTTCATGGGAAGGATTAGCTGCAGATGGAACTATTAGTGTAAAACTAGCTAAAGAAGCAGAAGCTACTTATAACGCAACATATGAGTTCGAAAGTGCAACAGCAGGAAAAGACTTACCACAAGCTGTAAAAGATTTACTACCAACAGATAACACTAAATACAAAAAAGATGATCAAGTAACAGCTAAACAACCAACATCAACAGAGGTTGCAGATGCAGCACAAGATGGTAAATGGGTATTCAAAGGATACGAACCAGCAGGTCCTGTAACTGTAGACAATAAAGATGTTAAGTTCGTAGGTAAATGGGAGTTCAAAGCTAATGAACACAATGTATCATATGAATTTGCAAGTGCGACAGCAGGAAAAGATTTACCACAAGAAGTAAAAGATTTACTACCAACAGATACAAATAAATATCTAAAAGATGAGCAAGTAACAGCCAAACAACCAGCACAAACAGAAGTTGTAGATGCAGCTCAAGATGGTAAATGGAAATTCAAAGGATACGAACCAGCAAGTCCGGTAACAGTAGGTACTGAAGATGTTAAGTTTGTAGGAAAATGGGAGTTCATAGCTAATGAGCACAATGTAACATATGAGTTTGAAAGTGCAACAGCAGGAAAAGACTTACCACAAGAAGTAAAAGACTTAAAACCAACAGATGCAAATAAATACAAAAAAGATCAACAAGTAACAGCAACTCAACCAACACAAACAGAGGTTGAAGTAGCGGCAGAAGATGGTAAATGGGTATTCAAAGGATATGAACCAGCAGGTCCAGTAACAGTAGGTACTGAAGATGTTAAATTTGTAGGTAAATGGGAATTTGTAGCTAAAGAGCACAACGCAACGTACAAATTTGAAAGTGCAACAGCAGGAAAAGAATTACCACAAGAAGTAAAAGACTTATTACCAACAGATGCTGATGAGTATGTAAATGGAGACACAGTAAATGCTAAACAACCAGCAAAAGCAGAAGTTGAAGTAGCAGATGGTAAATGGGTATTCAAAGGGTACGCGGCAAACTCACAAACAGTAAATGGAAGCAATGTAGAATTCATAGGTAAATGGGCATTTGAGCCAAAACAAGTAACTAAGTATACAGTAGATTACGCATTTGCAAGCTCAACAGCAGGAAAACAATTACCAGGAGAAGTACTAGCATTAATCCCAACAGATTCTAAAGAGTACACAAATGGTGAAGAAGTTATCGCTAAAAATCCAGCGAAAACAGAAGTAGAAGTAGCAGATGGTAAATGGACATTTGATGGATACCAACAAAATAAATTTACGGTAAACAATGCAAATGTAACATTCCAAGGAACATGGACGTTTACAGCAAAACCAAAACCTCCAGTAACTAAGTATAAAGCAACATATGAATTCACAAGTACTGACGCAACAAAAGCATTACCACCAGAAGTATTAGCATTAAAACCAGTAGATAATGCTGAATATGTTGATAACGATGTAGTAACAGCTCAACAACCAGCGAAAACAAAAGTTGAAGTAGCAGATGGAACATGGACATTTAATGGTTATGGAGCAAATCAACAAACAGTAAATGGAAGTGATGTTAAATTCAGCGGAACATGGACATTCACAGCTAATGCAACACCACCAGCAAATAAATACAAAGCAACATATGAGTTCAAGAGTGCTGATGCAACAAAAGCATTACCAAATGGAGTATTAAGATTATTACCAAATGATACTAAAGAATATGCAAATGGCGACAAAGCAAAAGCTATTCAACCAGCAGTAACATCTGTAGTAACACCAACAGGAACATGGACATTTGCAGGATATGATGCAACTGAAAAACCAATAAATGGAGCAGGAGTTAAATTCACAGGAACATGGACATTTACTGCTAGTCAAACTCCACCACCAGCGGTAGAGAAAAAAGGTAGTGTAATAGTTCGCTATGTATCAACTGATAATGAGAAACTTAAAGATGACTACATCGATACAAAAGATGCAGTTGTAGGAACTCCTTATAACGCAGCTGAAAACGAAACAGAAAGACCAAGCGTAATCGTTAAAGATGGAGTAAAATATGAACTTGTTGAAATAAAAGGGAACCCAAGAGGTAAAGTAGTAGAAGGAACTACAGTGGTTACTTATGTCTACAAAAAAGTAGCGCAACAACCAGGTGGTACAGATAAACCATGGGATCCATTTAAACCAGGAGAACAAAAACCAACTAAACCAGGTAAAGGTAAACTGGCAAATACAGGTCAAACAACGACAAATGCAGGAATCACTGGAGTAGCTCTAGCTGGACTAGCATTAGCAGCGATGCGTCGTCGTAAAAATAAATAAAAACTGTAAAGTTTTTAAATTGAATATAAAATAGGGAGCATAGAATCTCCCTATTTTATTCAATTTTATGATAAGCAAGTTATTTGCTTTTTCACGAAAATATGATAAAATATTCAACTGTGGTTACACACATAAAATATAAAAAAATGAAATAAAAATATTTAAGGAGAAAGGAAAACAATGAATAGATTGAAAAAAATATTTAGTATTTTGTTAATGGTTGTTTTTCTTGTAAATACATTTTTAGGTTCGACATCTAAAAATGCATTTGCAGAAGATAATACAACTGCTAAAACTCGATTAAGAATTATTAACCTAAACGGTGATAATACTATTGATGAAAAAACAGAATTTTGGGTAAAAGAAACTATTCCTGTTGCAGCAGACTTATCAATTTCTGGTTCGGGGGTAAACTATCCTAATCCAAAATTAAAAATTACTGTTCAAAAAAGTCCTGCTATAACAAAACCAGGGTTTGTTGACTCATTAAAAGCAACTAAAAACGAGCAAACAGAAGATGAAAATAACTATTATATGACATATACATTTGATAGTTTAACTGGAGGAACAAAATTAACATTTCCATTCCCGTTTGAGTTTAAAGAAGATACAGCTAATAATGGAGATAGTGTAACAATAAAAGAAGAATTGTTAGATGAAAATGATGGTGTTATTGATTCTGTAACGAAGGTGTACACCGCTAAGAAGGAAACATATACATTTAATGATTCAAGTGTATATGCTGATACTCCTGATGAATTACAACAACTAATTGATCCATCAAAACCAGCAAAAAATAATACACTTTTTGTTCGTAAAGTAGATGATTATACTGATTCTGATAAGACAAAAGAAGATGGCGATGGTACGAAAATTACAAGTTATTTCAACTTTACTATTAAGGATACAGAATCAGTTGATCCGAATAAAACATATGAGCGTCCAAAGAATATTAAATTAGAAATAAAACTACCTGAAGGTGTAGAGATAGATGATGGTCGTTTTTCTATTGATCCGGCTACTAGAATAGCTAGTCGTGTAGTAGCTAATCCAGGTTTTGATAGGGTCTGGAAGGGTAGTTATAATGAAATGGTATATTGGATTGGTCCAGGTCTAACATTTAAAAATAAAAAGTATAATGAAGTTATAAATATAGAGGCAAAATTCACTCTAAACGATGGTTTAGCAAATGAGAAAAAATTACCAGATAGGACGTTATCTATTAAGCTTTTAAAGAATAAATTAGATTTTGCAGCCCACTTAGGTAGCACATTGGCAAAAGACAATCTAACTGGTGGCGGAACTGATCCGTTTCCATATGATTTAAGTGAAGGGGTTTATACATTAGATAAAGGTAGAATATATGATAATCGAGTAAATGATCATACAGATAATGGGATGATATATACCCTTAAATTAGGAAATGAGAATAATGGTTCTAGTCCTACAGATCCAACAAATGGTAAGGTAATGCATGTATGGTCTATAGATGATGTTTTAATACGTGATAAGCAACCAGGAGTTCCTAATAAAATCTATTACAAAAATTATCAATTAGGTAAGGTAGAACCATATGGTACTATGCTTAAAGATGATGCAAGACATAAAAAATTAGTAGAAGATACTATTAAAAACTTTAATGATACACCAAATAAACTTTATGGTGTTAAAGAAGATGGTACAAAAGTAGAAATAGCTTCTAATATAAAATATCAACAAAAAGTTGATGTTAATAATACTGCTGGAGACTTCGTTCGTCTTTCTTTAGAATTTGAAAGACCTTTAGTATTGGATAATACTAGCTTATTATTCTATGTTGGTGCATACCCGACTGATAAAGAGATTAAAAGTTTTGAAGATAATACTTATGATGCTACTCAATATTATTATGGTACATCAGAAGCTAAAGTAGAGGAAAATCAAACACTTACCACTACTCGAGAAACAGCAACAACTATTAAAGATTATGCTGGAGGTAATTGGGCTTTTACTGGATTATCATTACCTACTCCCAAAGCTTTTATGGGAAATTTGACAGGTGATAAGGTTATAACTTATAAAACTGATGCAACAATTGCTAATGTTCAAATAAATTATGCAAGATTGCGTGGTACACACGGAGCGTGGGGACCGTATTTAGGAAAACCAGTTACTAATATTAAAGCTATATACTTATTACCACCAGAGTTTAGCTATGTTGAAACAACTGCGACTTATGGGCCTGCTAATCCATCTGGTATTAATAAAACCCCACAAGTTATTGATAACTTCAGAAATACTGGACGTCAAGCGGTAATTTTTTCTGTACCAGATATTAATCCAAACCTTGAGAATAAAGATGATGAGTTTGGATTAAATATAAAAATTAAAGCAAGTCAATATACACAACAAGGAAATAACAGAGTAGATGCTTATGTTACGTATGACAATAATAAGGTTATCCAACCATGGGATAGTGGTTTGGAATATGTTGACCAACTTGACTTAGATGGTGATGGAGACAAGAGAGAAAAATTCATCCACAGAGCAATGGATATTAACTTTATCCCACCATTAGAACTACTTATTGCTAAGCGTGTTGGATTGGATACAGCTAGTATGAAATTCTTAGAAATCGGTGATTTAGGAGAAGAATTCTACTGGAAAGTTCAAATTAACAATAATACAATCGCTGAGATGAATGATATTAGCTTTATCGATACATTACCATTCGTAGGTGATAACGTAATTGTTCCTAATAAACAAAATGTTTACAAACCTAGAGGATCTCAGTTTAATACACCATTAACTAGAAGTTTAGAATCAGTACCAGAAAATGCAGAAGCATTAAAAAACTTTGATGTATTTTACCAGTTAGCACCTCAAAATGCTCTAGAAGCTGTTCGTGATGGTGAGTGGTTGGCAGAAGGTCAAATAACAGACTTTACGAAAGTTAAGAGTATAAAAATTCAACTTAAACCGGGTAAAGTATTAGCTTCTAAAACAACAGCAAACTTCTTTATCCCATCAAAAATACCAAATGATTCAACACTAACATCAAATCAAACTGCTAATAACACAGTAGCGATGTCTACAGATAAGACTTTCTACTCAGAAGCAAATATGGTTCGTATTGGGGTTGCAAAATATGTAGTTAAAGGAACTGTATTTAGCGACTTCAACAAAGATGGTCTTATGGCTGATAACGAGGATAAATTATCAGGTTACAAAGTAGAGCTTATCGATAAGAAAACAGGTGATGTAGCTGTAGATGTAAATGGAAACAAACTAGAAGCAACTACAGATAATGAAGGTAAATACTCAATTAATGTTTATAAACGTGGAGATTACTTCGTAAGATTTACAAAATTAAATAACGATGATAAATTAACTAAGTCAAATGACCGAGTAGATGGAAATAATGCAATAGAAGAAATTGCGGGAACAAACTACGTTAAATCAGCTGACTTCGCGTTAAATCCTACTAGTGATGACGCAATTAAAAATGCTGGATTCGAGGCAACTAAGAGAGATGTTACTATTGAAAAAGTTGACTCTCAATTAAACCAAGATGGAAGCAAGAAATACCTAAAAGGTGCTACTTTTGAATTAAGACAAAATGGTAACGCAGTATATACAGCAACAACAGGTGAAAATGGACGTGCAGTATTTAAAGATGTTAAGTTTGGAAGCTACAAACTAGTAGAAACACAAGCACCTACAGGATATGCACCGGCTGTTGCAGAAAAAGATGTAACAATCGATGAAAACGGTGATGCTAAGTATGAAGTAGCTAATGACTTAGTATTAGGAAAAGTTGAAGTAACAAAAGTAGACAAAGACGATCCTACTAAGAAATTAAAAGGTGTTAAATTCGTCCTTAAACAAGGAAACGATGAAAAATACGAAGCGACAACAGGTGAAGATGGTAAAGCAGTCTTCGATGGTGTATTATTTGGAAGCTATAAACTAGTAGAAAAAGAAACACTAGAAAACTACAAAGCAGATTCAACAGAACACGATGTAACAATCGATAATCAAACAAAACTAAAAGAAGTAACAATCAAAAACGAGCTTAAAAAAGGTAAAGTTGTAGTAACAAAAGTGGATGCAACTGATAATACTAAGAAACTTAAAGATGTAAAATTCGTTCTTAAACAAGACGGTAACGTGAAATACGAAGCAACAACAGATGTTGATGGAAAAGCAGTATTTAGCGGAGTTGCATACGGACAATATAAATTAGTAGAAACAGAAACATTAGCTAACTATGCTTTAGATACAACTGAAAGAGATGTAAATATTGATGCAGATGGTAAAGAAGTACCGTTTGAAATTACAAACGCTCTTAAACAAGGTTCAGTTGAAGTAACAAAAGTAGATGCAGACAATAATAATACTAAACTTACTGGAGTTAAATTCGTTCTTAAACAAAATGGTGCTGTAAAATATGAAGCAACAACAGATGCAGACGGTAAAGCAAACTTCAACAATGTAGCATACGGAGATTATAAATTAGTAGAAACAGAAACATTGAAAAATTATAATCTAGATGCGACAGAGCGAGATGTAACAATTGATAGCCAAAACAGTACTAAACAAATTACATTAACAAACGTAATGAAAAAAGGTAAAGTTGTTGTAACGAAAGTTGATGCAACTGACAATACTAAGAAACTTAAAGATGTAAAATTTGCTCTTAAACAAGGAAATGATGTTAAGTATGAAGCAACAACAGATGCTGACGGTAAAGCAGTATTTAATGGAGTAGCATACGGAGATTATAAACTTGTAGAAACAAAACACTTAGATAATTATAATGCAGATACAACAGAGCGCGATGTAACAATCGACAACCAAAACAGTACAAAACAATTAACTGTAACTAATACATTAATAAAAGGTAAAGTAGAAGTAACGTTAGTAGATGCAGTTGTTGATGGAAAACCAATAAAAGGTGCAACATTTGTTCTTAAACAAGGTGATACAGTTGTAAAAGAACTTACTACTGATGATTCAGGTAAAGTAGTATTTGAAGATGTACCATACGGAGAATACACAGTAGTAGAAAAATCAACATTAGAAAACTATGTTATAGACAGTGCACCAAAAGCTGTGAAAATTGAACAACAAGGTCAAGTAGAAAAAGTACAAGTAGTAAACGTTCTAAAAACATCAAATGTTAAAGTAACAAAAGTAGATACAGACGACAATACTAAGAAACTTGCTGGAGTAGAATTCGAACTTCGTGGAGCAAACGGAAAAGTATTAAAAGGAACTACAAATGCTAACGGTGAATACATCTTTGAAGATGTAGTATACGGAGACTACAAACTTGTAGAAACAAAAACATTAGATAACTACAACTTAACTACAACTGAAGAAACAGTACAAGTTAGAGATGCTGGTCAAACTATTGAAAAAACAGTAACTAACGCACTGAAAAAAGGTAAAGTAGAAGTAACAAAAGTAGATGCAGATGACAATACTAAGAAACTAGCAGGAGTTAAATTCGAACTTAAACAAGGAAACGACGTTAAGTACGAAGGAACAACAGATGCAAATGGTAAGTTAGTATTTGATAAAGTAGTATACGGAGATTACAAACTAGTAGAAACAGAAACACTAGAAAACTACAACTTAAATAAAGATCAATTTGATGTAAGTATTAAAGAAGAAGGTCAACTAGTAGAAAAAACAGTGACTAACCAAATCATCAAATCTGATATTAAATTTGTTAAAGTAGATGCTAAAGACAATAATAAGAAATTAGTAGGAGTTAAATTCGTTCTTAAACAAGGTGATGTAGAGAAATACGAAGCAGTTTCTGATGCTAACGGAGTAGTATCATTCAAAGGAGTAGTATACGGAGAATATACACTTGTAGAAAAAGAAACTATTGCTGGATACAAATTATCTACAGAAACTAAACAAGTTAAAGTAAGAACTCACGGAGCTGTTATTGATTTAGGTAACTTTGCAAACGAACCAATAGCAAAAGCTCCAGGTAAGAAAACAGGTGCATTAGCTAAGACAGGTCTAGCAGAAACATCTACAACTCTACTAGGAACAATGTTGTTAGCATTAGCAATGTTATTCAGAAGAAAATCAACAAAATAATAAAGTTGATTAAGTTATACGTTGAAAGAAATTTATATTAAATAAATAAAAGCAAGTATAACGATAAAAAGCTCGTCCTTATTACAGAAATGTAATAGGGGCGAGTTTTTTTGTCGTTTTATGATTTTGTTACTAAATACAGACTAAATTAATAAATACAAATAGTTAGTATTTCCTTGCTATCACTAAAATCTTCAGCAATATTATAAAATATTATTAGTGTTTTTTGTGGAACTTGTACAGTATAGTTGATAAGAATAAATTTCTTTTAATAATTTGTAGAAACATTTTGATAGACATAAATATAGTTTTGTTGGCGTATTATGTAGTTTTACTGTGTTTTTCTTTATAGGTTTTTATTTTACAATATAAGAAATCTTTGATACAATTTTTATAGATATGCTATATTGATAAGTTTGGAAATATTAATATAGTAAAAATAAAATCATATTAGGGGGACAAACTATGTTAGAAAGTTTTAAAAAGTTACAATTTTTCGTAACGAAAATACCAGTGGTGGTGATTGCTTTGTCAATAATCATATCACTAGCACAACCTGCAATGTTAAGTAAAAACGTTGCTAAGGCATCTGAGAATGAGGAAAAAACAGTTCTAAAAGATAAAGGTAATACTAAACAAGAGCTACCTGCGAAAAACCAAAATGATTCAGAAGTGGCGTTAAAAGATGAAGTCAAGCGTATCAAAAAAGAGTTGAAAGCTAATTCTAAATTTTTAGGTGGTTCAGAAGCAATAGCAGAGAATTCAAATAAAAATCTATTTCCTACATCTTTAGAAAAATTAGTTCTTGAAACTAGGGATAAACCTTCAGAAGCTAAGTATAAAGTAATCTATAAATTTGAGGGTGGGTTTCCAACATGGTCAGGAGAGATAAAACCACAGGAATTACCTGAAGAAGTAAGGGAGGTTATTGAGGAAATCAAAGATGACAAAAAATATAGCGATAAAGAAATTGTAAAAGCTATAATGCCTAGTGAACTAGAAATAACTATACCAGGTTATGGAGCAGATATGATTTGGAGATTTGTTGGTTACGATAAAGCTGAAAAACAGATAAATGGACAAGATATCACATTTGTAGGTAAATGGAGAAAATATATATCTCCTCATGATGGGGTGAACGAACCTGGAAGTGTATTAGTTCGTTACGTAGATGAAAATAATCAAAAACTACAACGTAGTCGCTATGATATGTGGGAAAAACCTGTTGGAACGCCTTATAATACAGCCGAAAATGAAACAGAAAAACCGTCTAAAATCACAAAAAATGGTGTTACTTATAAGTATTTGAAAACAATAGGGCAAGAAGTTGGTACAGTACAAGCTGGTGTAACAACAGTAACATATGTCTATAAAGCAGATAAATACAAAGTAAAATATGAATTTAAGAGTTCTGATCCTAACAAAGAAATACCAGAAGAAGTATTGAAGCAACTTCCAAAAGATGATGAAGAATATGTTGATGGCACAACGGTTAAAGCCAAACAGCCAACGAAAAAAGAACTAACAGCAAATGATGGTATTTTATGGAAATTTAAAGGATATGATAAAGATGAGGAAACTATAAAAGGTGGAGACATTACATTTGTTGGAACATTAGAGCCAGAAGAAATAATAGTTCCTTTGGATCCGAATAATCCACCAAAAGTCAAAAGAGGTAGTGTGGTTGTTCATTATCTATCAACTGATAATAAAAAGCTTAAAGAAGATTATATAGATACTAAAGATGCACTAGTTGGAACGGATTATAATACAGCTGAGAATGACACAGAAAAACCAACGTCAATTACAAAAGATGGTAAAAAATATAATCTTGTTGAAGTAAAAGGTACAGAAAAAGGTAAGGTTATAGAAGGAACAACAGAAGTGACATATGTCTATAAAAAAGTAAAAAAAGACACACCACCAAAAGATAATCCAATACCAGAGAAACCAACACCAGAAAATCCAAAACCGAAGTTGCCTAACACTGGTCAAACAACTACTAATGTGGGAGTAGTAGGATTATCATTAATAGGATTAGCTTTAATGATACGTCAACGCGAACGCTAGATTAAGTATTATAAATATGAAATATCGCGTGGAATTTCTCAATTTAAAAATTAAGATATTCTATAAACCCGAAGTATAGATTTTTATATTTCGGGTTTGTTGTGGTAAGAACTAAAAATCAGCTAAAATATTCCGCTAGTAAATTCTTTTAATTTATGAGATAATATGGTTGTTAATTAATGAAATTATAAGAAAAAATCACTCTTAAGGAGGTTTTCATGAAAAAGGCAACGATAGGAAAAATTTCAGTGCTAGCAGTCTTTTTAGTCGCCTGTGCTATTGGTTATTACTTTATGTTTGGTGGAGGTAGTGACAAAAAAGTTAAGGAAGAGTATCAAAAATATGTTGATATGATTAATATAAATCATAATTTTGATGCTGGTAGCAAAGGTTTGGATAAAATGACAACAGATGCTGCCAATAAATTAATTCCGACTATAAAAACAGATATAAAAGTATCTAAAGAATTAAAAAACACAGCTATAAGCTTGGAAGATAAAAAGGTTGATGATGCGAAAGAAAGTTTGGATAGAGCAGAAAAGCTAGATACAGAAAAGACATTTGCTGAAGCAGAAAAATGGCTTCGTAGTGATATTGATAATTATAAAAAAGCTGAGGATGAAATAAATAATTTAAAACAAGATTCTAACTTTAGTAAAAATGTTAATCAAATTTTAGAAAAATATAAATTTAACTATAATTCGCTAGAACAAGCGTTAAAAGAACTTGGAAACAAGATTCAAGAAAAGGCTGATGAGAAAGCTAAAAAAGAAAAAGAAGCTGCTGAAAGAGCTGCAGAAGAAGCCAAAAAGAAAAAATCAGATGTTGAGTTAGGTGGGCCTAATCCTGATTTATTAAATGACAGTAACTCATTACCAGCAAATGCTCAAGGAATAGGTGGAGCGATTGATGAGGCAGGAATTCTCAAGTTGAATAAGGAAATGGTCAATCGTTATCAAGGATATTTGTTGAGAAAATATGATGGTAATTCTATAGAATGGGATTCTTCTGGGAAATCATTTAGACTTATAAAAGCAAATGGGAAATCAGTGAGATTTACAGCACAACCACAACTTTATGCAAGGGTAAAAGATAGACTTGTAACAGCAGTTCGTCTGTCAAGTAGCGAAGGTTCAGAATTACTTTATAGAACATAAAAAATACCTCGAGAATTTTTTCTCGAGGTTATTTTTTATACTTCTAATATTTCTATATTAGCTTTTGATTTATAGATTACATCTTTTCGTTCTATTAAAATAGTAACTTTTTTTGATAGTTCTTCATTATCTTTTATTTTGTTAAGAAGTTCATGACTAGGATTCATAGCGACTGGATTTCCAACTCTTCTAAGCATATTGTAATCTCCGTTTGTGTCTCCATACGCAAAGGATTGATCAAGGTCGATATTATATTTATTAACTAGTTCATTAATCATTTTATTTTTACTGTCTGAATCCCACATTGGAATTACTTCGCCAGTAAATTTATTATTTTTCATTATATATGTGCTACCGATGGCTAAGAAAGCATGATGTTTTTTTCCCATTGCTTCTACAAGGTAGTCGGGACTTCCTGAAATAAAGATAATCAGATGTCCTTCTTTTTTATGTTTTTCTATGACACTTCGTGTATATTTGTAGACACGATCTGCTTTTAGTTTTATCACTTGTTCAGTGGCAAAATCGATATATTTTTTATCTAGTCCGGTTATGGCTTCTACATACGCTTTTGACACGTCAAACAGATAGTTGTCGTAGTCTTCAAAGCGCTTATCCCAGTTAATATAAGTATCTTTAACCCCATTTATCCAGTAACGTTCATCAACTGCTTCATATTTGATTAATTTTTTAAAATGTTCAGTCATTAACGAATCCCTATACAACGTACCATCTATATCAAAAAAAGCGGCTATTTTTTTATCATTCATATTTTCATCTCCTTAGTAAAAAGTTTTAAATATATCAAGTGCTAACTTTTTATATTTTCTATTTTATTTCAGTTAATTTAATTATAGTTAAGGGAATGGCAAGATTAATACCATCCCCCATGTTTATTTTAGAATTTTGATGTATCGACAGAGTCAATATATTTTTTAAGCTCTGGAACGATATTTGAGATTGTTCCACTTTCAAATGGATTTTCTAAGTTTGCTTCTTTTACAAGTTTTGTAAATGGTTTGGTTCCCCCAAGTCTACATAGGTGTAAATATTCTTTCCATGCTTTCTCACGATTGTCGTTTGCTTTTTTCCAAAATTGGAAGGCACAAACTTGGGCTAGAGTATAGTCGATATAGTAGAATGGGACGCTGAATAAATGGCCCTGACGATAGAAGAATAATCCCTCATCAAGTTCTGGAATATCTTCATAGTAACGAGATGGAAGATATTTTTTCTCAACTTCTAACCATTTTTTACGACGTTCTAATGGTGTAAGTTCAGGATTTTCATAAATTATATGTTGGAATTCATCTACTGTTACACCGTAAGGTAGGAATTTAAGAGAACCTGTAAGGTGATAGTATTTGAATTTTTCTGTGTCTTCTTTGAAGAATAAGTCCATCCAAGGCCAAGTTAAGTATTCCATACTCATAGAGTGAATTTCACAAGCTTCGAATGTTGGCCAAACATAGTCTGGGATATAATTACGACTTTCATATGCTTGGAATGCGTGCCCTGCTTCGTGGGTTAATACTTCTGCATCATGTGGAGTACCGTTAAAGTTTGCAAAGATAAATGGTGCTTTATAATCTGCAAGGAAGGTACAATAACCACCACCTGCTTTTCCAGGTTTAGTATCAAGGTCTAATAAATTATTTTCAGTCATAAATGTGAAGAATTTATCTGTTTCTGGTGATAGTTCTTTATACATAGTCTTTGCCGCATTAACTAGGTAAGGTCGGTTTCCTTTAGGATTCGGGTTACCTGATTTGAAATTGACGCTTTCGTCATGGAATGAAAGTCTTTCAAGCCCTAGACGTTTAGCTTGTTCTTTTTTAATTTCTTCTACTAAAGGAACTACTTCTTCGAAAATTTGTTTTCTATAATTGGCTACATCTTTAGCATTATAGTCAGTACGACGTAGGCGAAGGTAAGCTACTTCAACAAAGTTTTCAAAACCAAGTTTTTTCGCGATACGTGTACGAACTTTAATCATGCGATCATAAATACTATCATATTGTTCTAAGTTGTCTTTGAAAAATTTAGCAACTGCTTTTGCTGCTGCATGGCGAACTTCACGATTAGCATCTTGTGTATATTTAGCCATTGCGCTTAGATTATGCTCACCACCATCGAACGGGATTTTTGCACTTGATGTAAGTTTTGTATATTCTGAAGAAAGTTTGTTTTCTTCTTTTAAATCATCGATGATTTCATCACTAAATACTTTTAATGTAGCTTCGATTAGATTAAAGTAATGCTCACCAATTTCTTTTTTTAATTCATCTTTAAATTTAGAATTATACATTTCTTTATCAAATTTGCTTTGTAGTGAAGATAGTTCAGGAGCGAATTCGTCCCAAAATTCTCTTTCTCCTTCATAAAATTTGTCAGTTGTATCAATAGTAGCACGAATTTCTACTAATGTTGACATAGTTTCTAGGTGTTCACGAAGTTTATTGTATTCATTAAAAATTTCTAAAGTTTCTTTGGCGCTGTTTGCTTCGACAAGTCGAGTTACAAGATTAGATAACTGTTTTTTTGTATCATCTACATTGGGTCTGGTATATTTGTAGTTTTCAAAAGTCATACTCAATCTCCTAAAAAATTATAATTAATAATATGATAACATGAAAGGTAAAAAAATACAAAAATAGCTTTTAGTAGATTTATAAATAATAAGTGATATTATAAAGAAAATGAGTAGTTATATTTTTGATTTTGAAGTAGTCGGAAGTAATGTTCCAACTTTTTATTATTAGAAGCAACCTAATAATGAAATCTTTGCCTTTTGACATTCATTGTTATTTATGAAATAATTGTACTATGATATAAAGAAGTATTTAGTATAGTAAAAAGAAATAAAGGAGAAAAATTTTGATTACAACAAAAGATATAATTATAGATCCACATGATACTTTGCGTGCAAGAGCTGAAGAGGTAAAAGCACCAATTTCAGAAGAGGATAAAGCGACCTTGAGAGGTTTATTGGAGTATGTTATTGCTTCTCAAGATGATGAGAAGGCAGAAAAATTGGGCTTAAAACCAGGGATAGGACTAGCAGCTCCTCAAATAAATGTATCTAAACGTATGATTGCTGTTCATATTCCAGATGATGAAAATCCAGAAAATACAGTATCTTATGCTTTATATAATCCAAAAATTATTTCAAATTCTGTAGCTAAATGTTATTTAGCTGGAGGAGAAGGGTGTCTATCAGTAAACAAAGAAATCCAAGGTTATGTACCAAGATATTCTAAAATTAAGGTTGTTGGTTATAATGAAAATGATGAAAAAATAACTTTAACATTAACTGATTTACCATCAATTTGTTTCCAACATGAAATAGATCACTTAAATGGAATAATGTTTTATGACCATATTAACAAAGAAAATCCATTTGATGTCCCAGCAGAGTATGAAAAACTATAATAAATATTAAAGGACGATGTAAAGATGTTACTTTATATCGTTTTTTTATGTAAACTTTCTTGTAGTGATTGTCTTTTTTTAAAAAGAGTGTTATACTTAAAATATATGTAACACAAGGAAGGAGATTTACTCATGAAAAGAATATTAAAGGCAATTTCTATTTTACTACTTGCATTTTTAGTTGGATGTTCTGGAACTAAAGAAGAAACAAAAGTATTCACTAAACAACAAAAAGGTGTAACGATGGAATTAACATTTTATTACAAAGGTGATAAAGTGGTAAAACAAACTTCAAAAAATACTATTGTTTATGCTGATTTAGGTTTAGATAAGGAACAAGTGAAAAAATCAATAGAGCCGGTTATGAAGCAATATCAAGGAATAGAAGGTTTAGAGGATAAGGTAGATTTCCAAGAGACTCAAGCCTTAGAAACTTTAACTATAGATTACTCAAAAGCTAAGTTAAGTAAACTAAAAGGTATACCTGGTATAACTGTAAATGCTGAAGATGGACAAGATGTAAGTATGAAAAAATCAGAAGAACTACTTAAGCAACAAGGTTTTACTGAGAAAAAATAAAAATATAGACCTCTCAATATCAGAGAGGTCTATACTTTTATAATATTTCCTTTTGTTTTATATTGTAGTGGAGATAAGCATCGATAAAATCGATAATTTCTCCATCCATAACTTTATCTACGGTAGATACTTCATAGTTAGTTCTATGGTCTTTTACCATTGTATATGGAGTAAATACATAAGAACGTATTTGCGAGCCCCAACCAATATCTTTTTGTTCACCACGAATAGATGCTAGTTCGCGTTCTTTTTCTTCTAATTCCAGTTGATGTAATTTTGACTTTAGGTTTTTCATCGCGAAGTCACGGTTTTTAATTTGGCTACGTTCTGCTTGAGATTGAACTACGATACCAGTGGGTAGGTGAGTAATGCGGACAGCAGAGTCTGTCGTGTTAATATGTTGACCACCAGCACCTTGTGCGCGATAGGTATCTATTTTTAAATCTTCTATATTAATCTCAATATTTGCTTCTTCATCAGAAAATTCTGGAATGACATCGATAGAGGCAAATGATGTATGACGTTTACCAGATGGATCAAAAGGAGAAATACGTACTACGCGGTGAACTCCTTTTTCGCCTTTTAACAAACCATAGGCGAAGTCACCTTCTATTTTTAATGTGGCAGATTTAACACCGGTAATATCTCCAGATTGATAGTTTAAATAGCTATATGAAAGACCTTGCTTTGTGAAAAATCTCTCATACATACGGAGCATAATCTCTGCCCAATCTGTAGCGTCAGTTCCACCAGCTCCTGCATGGATTTCCAATATAGCAGTATTGTTATCATATTCTTCGGCAAATAACAACCTAAAGCTAAAACCTTCTACCTGTTGTTTCAAGTCTTGAACAGTTTCTATAAGTTCTTGATAAATTTCTTCATCATCTTCATCATTTAAAAATTCTATCATTTCTTCGGAGTGATTTAGATAGTCAAGCATTGTGCTAAATTCGTCAAGTTCTTTTTTTATACTTTTTGATTCAGTAACTAATGTACTAGCAGTCTCGCTATCATTCCAAAAATCAGCATCAAGCATCATATTTTCTATTTCAGCTACTCTTTGCTCTTTTTCTTCTATCTTTAATGAAGTTTTGAACTCTGATATTTGTTTATTTACTTCTTCCAATTCTTTTTTAAGTTCTATAAGTTCCAAATTTGTTTACCTCACTGTATTTCGTTTAATATTATACAAGAATTTCTCTGAATATACAAGAAAGCTGAGAATAAAAACTATTTTTGCTTATATAAGAATTAGAAAAGCGCTCAAAAAATTAGACTATTAATTCTAACTTTTTAAACGCTAATAAATTGTTATTTTTTCTCTACGCCACCAGCTTTTTTGATATTTTCCTCAACATAACTTAATTTTCTTTCTTCATCTAAAGAAGAACCTTTAAGATGTAGACGATCTTTATCTTTATCAAAATCTACTTTATCAAAATCTAAATTCCATGTAATTACTGCTTTGTCATCTTTTTTCTCTACATTATATGTGAGACCTTTGATATCTTTATTTTGTTCATCAATTGATTTTTTGATAGATTCAAAAGCAGAATCGCTATCCATTCCAAGATCTTTAATATTAGATATAGTTTTTATCTTGTTTACAACATCTCCTTTATAAAAAATAGTTGTTTCATTTTCTTGATCATTTCCAAAAGTTGTAGTATATACTTTTGTTTTTTCACTAGAACATGCTGTAAGTAAGAATAGTGTTGCAAGTAATGGTGTAATTAATTTTAATATTTTTTTCATTTTTTCACCTCAATATAATTTGTATTATTTTTTCTCAGTAGCGCCTTCTTTTTTAAGGTTATTTTCTACGTTACTTAACTTTCTTTCATTTTCAAGTGTAGCAGAACCTGATAGATGGATTCGTCCTCTATATGTTTCAAAATCTAGTTTATTGTAGTCAGTTTCAGTAGTAAGAACAATTTTTCCATCTTTAATTTCAGCAGAGCGCGTATAGCCATCGAAATTTGGTTTCTTTAAAAAAGCTTTTTTAGCTATTTCTAGTGCAGAGTCTAAGTTTGAAACATTATTATTTAGAGTTGAAACAGTAATAACTTTATTTACTGTATCGCCCTTATAATAAATAGTAGATACATGTTCTTGATTATTACTTGTTGCTGTATAAACTTTTGTCTTTTCGCCACCATCACAAGCAGTTAGTATAAGCACGAAAGATAAAAGTAATGTACAAAGTGTTACTATTTTCTTCATTATGTTATCTCCTATATGTATTAATATAATTAGTATCTATTATAACACTCCAAAGATAATAAGTAAAATGTCGTTTCATTTTTTAACTTTAATTTAATAACATATAATGAAATAACAAAAACCTTTATTTTAAGCCTTTTTCGAAGATAGAAAAACAAAAGTCAAAAAAAGTCAAAAAAATATTAAAAAAAGTATTGACTTTTTTTGACCTTAGTGGTAATATTAATAATGTGATTAGCACTTAAGTATTTAGAGTGCTAAAAACAAAATGAAGATAGGTGATAAACATGTTAATAGGAAGACAAGTACTTATTCTTCAATCTATAGTAGAAAATTTTATAACTACTAATCAACCTGTTGGTTCTAAGCAACTTGCTCAGAACATTGATTTTAGTCCAGCAACTATTAGAAATGATATGAGTAAATTAGAAAAAGAAGGGTTGATAAAAAAAACACATATTTCATCAGGGAGAGTTCCTTCTGAAAAAGGATATCGCTATTATGTAGATTGCATAAAAAAAGATTATGAATTAACAAGTAGCGAGAGTGAAAAGTTAAAAGAACTTATGAGTGATAAATATGTATCAGAGGATAACTATTTAGAAAAAAATGCTATAGTTTTATCAGACTTAACAGATTGTACGGCAGTTATCTTAGCTCCTACAAAAGCTGATAGACGAATTAATAAAGTAGAAGTTATACTCTTAAGTAGTCGAAGTATTTTAGTTATATTAGTAACTAATATAGGAGAGGTATTCCAACAAAACTATAAACTTGATGCAGATTTTACTGCAGAGGATATAGCAGAAGTGAATAAACTCTTGCAAACTTACTTTTATGATGTAGATATGGCAACAGCCCATGTAATAATACATGGAGAACTTGAGAAGTATTTAAAAACTAAAGTTAATAATTACGATATGATCGTAGTTGCCTTAAATAGATTGCTTCAAAATAAAATAAAAAAAACTGTAGCATTAGGAGGTAAGTACAATTTACTAAAACAACCTGATATAGATAATGTAGAAAAATTAAAAGAAGTAGTATCGCTCTTAGAAGATGATAAGATTGTTGAGTTACTAGACCACAATGTAGAGGTTACTGATTCAGATACTTGTATAAAAATAGGTAAGGAATTAGAGCTTGAAAATATTGCGGACCTTTCATTAGTATCTAGTAAATATAACACATCAAAAGGTCAAGGTGTAATAGCCGTTTTTGGACCTAAGAGAATGGACTATTCAAAAATAATGACATTAATAGGATGTGTCAGAGATAATCTAAATAACAATTTGAAATAATTTAGGAGGTAGAGATGACTACTGAAGAAAGAAATGAAAACTTAGAAGAAGTAGAAGAAACTGTTGAAAATACTGAAACAACTGAAACTGAAGAAGAAGTTGTAGAAGAAAAAACAGCAGAAGAATTACTTCAAGAAAAAGTTGATAAACTAGAAGAAGAATTAAAACAATCAGAAGACAAGTATTTACGACTTTATGCGGAGTTTGAAAACTTTAAACGTCGTAAAAACAAAGAAATTGAAACAAATAATGTTTATAAAAGTCAAAAAGTTATTACTGAAATCTTACCTAGCTTAGATAATTTAGAAAGAGCATTACAGGTAGAAAGTGATAACGAAGAAATCAAATCATTACTAAAAGGTGTTGAGATGGTTTATGAAGGGCTATTAAATGTATTAAAATCAGAAGGAGTAGAGTTAATCGAAACAGAAAATGCTCAATTTGATCCAAATTATCACCATGCAGTAATGCAAGACGAAGATAGTGAAAAAGAAAGTGGAGCAATTTTAGACACTTTCCAAAAAGGTTACAAATTAAAAGATAGAGTAATCAGACCAGCAATGGTTAAGGTAAATTCTTAAAGGCTACATCGTTAACATTTCTAGTATTAAAAATACGAAGAAATGGTTACGAGGAAGCTTCTCAAAGATACTCAAAGAATAAGGAACGAAGTGACGAAATGATTTGAAAGTATCGACTGAGCCTGTTTTTTTCGAATTCGAAAGGCGAAGAAAAAAGTTAGGAGTAAGAATAATAAATAAAAAAATATAAATAT
>ERZ773038.579-NODE-579-length-23497-cov-8.583995_pt1 | contig 23497 bp, 18 predicted proteins | sample MGYA00511665_ERZ773038 | MGnify/ENA primary metagenome ERZ773038 (study PRJEB29015, sample SAMEA2737966) | human oral metagenome | biome: human oral; feature: human-associated habitat; material: dental | place: China | collected 2028 ... | reverse complement strand
TCGAAGTCGACGCTAGACGAATTTACGGACCTCAAACGCAACGCTCGTTCAATAACTTTAAGATCGGTGACCACCGCATCCCTATTGAACAGATTAAAGCGCTTGCGCTTGTCAAAAAAGCATGTGCTTTAACTAATGCGAAATGTGGCGCCGTAACGGAAGAAAAAGCGAAACTCATCGCTCAGGTAGTTGATGAAATCGTGGACGGCAAATGGGATGAAGAATTCCCGCTAACCGTATTCCAGACCGGTTCCGGCACGCAGACCAATATGAACGTGAACGAGGTTATCGCGCACCGGGCTAAACAATTGGATGAAAGCAACCCGCTCCATCCGAATGACGATGTAAACCGCGGTCAAAGTACAAACGATACCTTCCCTACGGCAATGCATATCTGTGCGTATTTTGAAATCACTAAACGCGTTATCCCTGCATTGGACGGCCTGATCAAATCATTCGAAAAACTACAGAAAAAAGGTAAAGGTCTCCAAAAGGTAGGTCGTACACATCTACAAGATGCGACTTTCATCATGGTGGATCAGGAAATCAGCGCCTTTGTGGACGGTCTCAAAACGGCCAAAACTATGCTCGTTCAAAATGCCGATTACCTGCTCGATGTGGCCCTCGGCGGCACCGCGGTCGGCACGGGTGTAAACACGCCGAAAGGCTATTTGGACGTTATGGAAACCGTATTACCTGAGGTAACAGGCGCTCCGTTCCGCGTGAAAAACAACAAATTCCAAGGATTGTCCCTGAAGGATGCTTTCATGATGGCCCACGGCGCACTCAATACGTTGGCGACAACCTTATTTAAAATCGCCAATGATGTGCGGTTCCTAGGCTCCGGACCTCGCTGCGGTTACGGCGAATGGCATCTACCTGAAAACGAACCGGGCTCCTCCATCATGCCGGGCAAGGTTAATCCGACACAGTGCGAAGCCCTCGCCATGGTATGCGCTCAAGTATTCGGCCATAACACGACGATGACGCTCTGCGCAGGTAGCGGTGCCTTCCAGTTGAACGTATACATGCCTATCATGATCTATGACTTTGTTGAAAGCTGTCGTCTACTGGCGGATGCAATGAATTCTTTCACAACCCACTGCATCGACGGCGTAGAGTTCGTACCGGAAAAGCTCAAATTCTTCGTTGAACAGTCCCTCATGATTGCTACATCCTTAACGCCGTACATCGGCTACGATAAGAGCGCCAAAGTCGTAAAAGAAGCATACAAACGCGGCTGCTCTATTAAAGAAATCATCTTAGAAGAAAAACTCATGACCGAAGACGAATTTGCCGAAGCAGTTCGCATGAAATAACCTCCTCTCTACTTTGACATAACTATAAGATCCTCTCATACCTCAAATGAACGTATAAGAACCCCGCTACGGCAAATCCGTATCGGGGTTCTATTATTTCTACGCCACTCCGTCAAAAAATGTAATGACCGTAATTTCTCGCGGGCAGTTTATACGAATCGGGAACCAATGTCCGGATCCGTTGTTTACATAGCACACGCTATTTTTTTCCACATAGCGGCCCTTGACGTACGGTGTTCCGATCGGCACCATAGGCATACCGAAGAGAACAATCTGTCCGCCGTGCGTATGCCCCGACAACGTAAGCGGTATATTACGTTCAATGGCTTCTTCAAAGAACTCAGGATGGTGCGCCAACAGGATGACAAAGGCGTAGTCGGGAATACCGGACAAGGCCTTTTCCATGAACCGCTCCCGTTCCTCCTTTTCGCGTTTATTATCGTACGCAACACCCGCGATATAGACCGGCTGTCTGCCGCCCATGATTTGAATATTGCTGTTCACGAGAACATTCATAGGCGTGTTCATCTTCAACTCGTCCAGCACCTTATTCACGTCGTGATGATATTCATGATTGCCCAGAATGTAATCGACACCGTCAGGGATTTGTTTTGTGAAAGTCGTCAGTCTTTCACAAACCTGAGGCAACCAATCCAATCTGTCGATCAGATCACCGGTGATTACGACGCGATTCGGTTTTTCTATAAGCACCATTTTCAGTATTTCATCGAAATCATCGAGGTCGATGCATGGACCGATATGAATATCGCTGAGCTGTACAATTTTATAGTTCTTAAGTCCCTCAGGTAAATTCGTATAACCGAAAGACTCATGGGTAACAACTATCTCATGCTGCCCCGCAAAGGCCGCATAACTCGAGCCGCCCACCGTCGCCAACGGCACCAGTGTCGCCGCCGTTCTGAAGAAGGCTCGGCGCCCCGTTCGATTCTCTTCAGGTGTCTTGTCAAATATCTTATTAACAATCCAATACAATATGCCTAAGAGTATAAATACGGGAATAGCCAGGAATAAGCCCATCAAAAAACCGTAGCTTTCAGTTCTAAACAGATTCATTAACGGATAGTACTGCGTGCCGAACAGGTCCGCCTGATACATCATATAGTATACGACCGTCGCAAGCCATCCACCGATTATGAGAATATAGCCGATCCATGCAGGCCACTTCTTTTTAGGTTTCCACAGATTGAGAAATAGAATCCAAAAGCCCACCAATCCTACAGAAAGGATGGTGAAAAAGATTATATTAAATAGTAGTCTCATACGTTCTCCAACTATGCCGATTCAAAACCGGCCAATCCAGCGCCGTATATTCCATATACAGCCATACATACCGATAAAATACCATCGATATCATCTAATTATATCGCAATTTATCAATGCAATCTAATATCTATGATGCAAGAATATATTCATGCCCAACTGCAAGGCATTCTATCTTGCAAGCTCCGTCAGTTTACCGTGCGGGCCCGCCCATGCGTAATCGGAAAACTCTTCGCGTTTGATGAGCATCCAGTCCTTCGGCAAATCGCGGTCTATAGATTTCGTCAAAGTTCCGCGAAAGGCTTTCATAAACCATTTTCTATGAGAAAATACATGGGTCAGTTCCTTTACGAGAACGGGCTGCAGGGACAGTTCATAACCCAACTCCGCTACCAGTTCCGATAGAGCCTGTTCACCGTCATCAAAGGCGGATACACCTTCAACGGACGGGAATTCCCACATGGACCGCAACAGCCCACGGTTCGGGCGTTTATGCAGTAAATAGTAATCTTTATAATGCAAAATGCCTACGAACACGGGAACATCGACGACCTTAGTTTTCTTGATGCGCACCGGCAGTTTGTCCGTGTCCCCCTGCTGATAAGCATCGCAAAGATTTGCAATGGGACATTCACCGCAGCGTGGCGCCTTGGGAATGCATACGGCGGATCCGAAATCCATCAAGGCCTGATTAAAGTCGCCCGGCCTGTCGTGAGGCAAGGTTTTCTCCACGATGGCGGTGATCGTCTTCCGGCCCTTCGTGCTCAGGATATCCTCAAATATTCGGTACAATCGCGCGTAAATGCGCAATACGTTGCCATCGACGGCCGCCTCCGGCTCATTATAAGCCATGGACAGGATAGCCCCAGCCGTGTAAGAGCCTACGCCCTTTAAGGATTCCATCGTCTTTCTGTCATGAGGCACGACGCCTCCGTAATTTTCAACGACGTCCTGCACGCCGAGCCGCAGGTTGCGAGCCCGACTGTAATACCCGAGCCCCTGCCAGGCATGAACTACATCATCCTCTGATGCATTCGCCAAGTCCTGCAAGGTCGGAAACAGACGCATCCAGTTGTCATAATACGGCTTCATCGCTTCGATGCGCGTCTGCTGGCTCATCACTTCGGACACCCAGATTTTATACGGATCTCCGCAATCGCGCCACGGCAATTCACGCTTATGCACGTCATACCACGCCAATAACTGTGGTACCCACTTGGGGTTCTTCACCTCTGTCATACTACCTCTACTCATTAATGTATAAATCAATTCTGGCCGGATGTTCGCTTTCCATAACGGATTCCACCGCGGTCAAATCCATCTTGTCCACCGTACTGTTATCACGGCCGAACACGATAGGCCCTTTCAACTTTTTATTCTTCAGCAGCAGCGGCAACCAACGCCGATCGCCGTCCCACATATGCGCGTACGGCACATCCTCCGGCTTGAACCAGTGCGGTTCCATCTCATCCGTTTCCTCTACAATGCCTGTAAAAGTACGCAGAAAATAAACATAACTCACATGGGTTAAACTTTCATCAAAGGGAAACTGAAAATCGAAAAGAGCCACGCATTCAAGATCCTCCTCACGGGCTGAAAGGCCGGATTCCTCAAACAATTCACGAACGGCACAGGCGCGAAAGCTTTCACCGGAATTGAGCTTGCCACCGAAACCGTTATATTTATCGGCACCGAAGCCGCGTTTTTTACGTCCCAACAATATGCGATTGTCCTCATCGATGGGAAACACCAATGTTGTAGGTCTCATATATCCTCCCCGGCAATGAACTGACGCGCTGATTTCTAATCAATTAAATATTGCATCAACTAAATGACTTGCCGTACAACTATTTCAAACGATCGTCATACGGCCATTTGATGACATTACATTATTATATCATTATTTTATGTACGAATGGACTAGTTGTGGTATGATTAAAAGTATAGATTTTGTGATAAGAAAGGAGGCGCACCATGAACAGCCCACTCATTTTTGACATCGCATTAGGCCGCACAAAGCCCGTCAATATGCGCAACGAACAAGTTCGGTGTCCCTTCTGCGACAGATCGCAATTAACGGATATTCTCGATACATCCGGCCATATCATCTGGCTCATGAATAAATATCCCGTATTGCACGATACATGGCCTACGGTCATCATCGAAACGGAAACGGACGACGGCGAATTTTCCACGTTGCCCCTCGACGAAGCGACCCGCATCATGCAGTTCGGCCTCGATAAATGGCGTGAAACGATACATACAAACGAATTCGCGTCCGTTTTATTTTTCAAGAATCACGGTCCCATGTCGGGCGGATCCATCCGACATCCGCATAGTCAGATAATCGGGCTCAAGAACTACGATTACTGCGAAGATATCCCCCTAGAGAGCATGAACGGCTGGTTACTGCATGAAGATCAGGATGTGCGCATCACCCTGTCGACACAGCCGATCATCGGGTTTTTCGAATATAATATACGCTTTAAACCGGACGCTCCAGCACGCTCCGTGGCACTTCGATTACAACAGGTTTTACGCTATCTGTTACATACCATTGCCAACTTTACGCAATCCTATAATTATTTCTTTTACGATTTAAAGGACGGCTACAATTACATAAAGGTTGTGGCAAGATATGTAACGACACCACTGTACATCGGCTATAAAATCCCCCAAACCTGCGACGATGACAGAGCTGCCAAGATCATACAGGACATCGCGTCTTATCTGCAAGGGAACAAAAAATAATTTCATTTTTGAACATCAGATCATCACAAAAATATTATTTCGGTAACAGTTAAATCAAAATAATGCTTAATGACAGTCGCCCAATAATTGAAACAGGGCTTACAGCTATACCGAATTCAGTAAATATAATTAATCAGAAATATATAATTTGAAAGGAACTATATGAAAGTATTTGCCATCGGCGACCTCCATCTATCGGGCACACCTCCTGCAAAGCCGATGGATATTTTTGGGCCTCACTGGGCAAACCATTGGAATCGCATAAAGGAGGATTGGAATGCCAACGTCAGCGATGAGGACATCGTCTTTCTCGTAGGCGACATGAGTTGGGCCTTAAGACTTGACGAAGCGGCTCATGATTTACAGGAAATCGCCTCCATGCGGGGGAAAAAATATATGATTCGCGGCAATCACGATTACTGGTGGGCCTCTGCCAACAAAATGAAACAACTCATGGGCGATGCCATTACCTTTATTCAGGGTCACGGCACAGCGGAAATCATCGATACCGAAGGCGGCCCTCAAATCATAGCATTCGGCGGCACGCGCGGCTATCTCTGCCCGGGGGATTCCCACTTTGTACCCGATACGGACCAATCCATTTATAGCCGTGAACTGATGCGAACCGAATCGGCTTTACAGGAAATGGATGCAGCCATACAACAGCTACCCGATTTGCCGGTAACCAAAATATTACTGATCCATTACCCACCGTTTAACGACAGTAATGAACCGTCCGGCTTTACGGAGCTGATGGCTCGATATGACGTCGATATATGCATATTCGGTCATTTACACGACCAGATTTCATTTAAACGGATTCCAAGGGAATTCGGCACTACAAAGCTGGAACTCGTATCGGCGGACTACATGGAATTTACATTACAACGAATCCTATAATATAAAAGATACTGTAAAAGACAATCTATAAATATCAAATAATATTAAACAATATAAATACAACACAAGTACTAACATACCTATTATCCATCAAGGAGATACGATGAGTCGCATTCACAAGGAACATTTACAAGCCGGCTATATCTTCGGCGACACCGTCAATAAAGAGTACATCTACTTGCCGTCCGGCGAAGTCGGCACGGATCATCCTCTGGCAGTCCTGGAAACGCCTACAAAGCGCGAGGACCTCACACTGGATGAGGCGGTGCACATGATTGATACGCTTTCACTAAAGCGCTGCACGCACCCTAAATTGGGCAAGAAATCATTTTAATTACATGGCTAAGTGAGCAAAATAATAAAATAGCGGATAGTTGACTACAGTCTGCACTCCAGAAATTGAACATGATTTCTGAAAGTGCAGATCAGTATATTAAATCAACTATCCGCTATTTTTATTTCAAAATTCAATTGCTTAAATACGCCAAATATTATCCCAGGAACCCGCCATGCCCCATACGGATGCAGTCTTCCTTGGTAATTTCATCGTCCGCAACTAGGCGCGGCACGATTTCATCAAATGCCGTAGGCTTACTGAACAGCACGCCGCCAGGTACGCCGAGAATCGGAGTGCCGTCCGCACAGTACGCGATGCATACCATGGACCCCGGCAACACAGGCAGACCATAGGTAACAACGCGATCCGCATAGCGTTTAATCGCCCCCGGTGTGAGATCATCAGGGTCGACGCTCATACCGCCAGTACAGAAAATAATATCTGCGCCCGCCGCTTTCACCTTATCGATGGCCGCCACGATATCATCGGTATTATCCGGCACAATCTCATGGGCAATTTTGGTGACGCCGTATTCGGCACAACGTTCCTCAATGATCGGGGTGAAAGCATCCTTAATACGCCCTTCAAACACTTCGGATCCGGTCGTAACGACTCCCATCGTCTTACGCACAAACAGTTTTACATGTAAAAGCGGTTCATCCTTTGCAATATCCCACGCCGCCTCAACCTGTTTTTCGTCCAGAAGCAACGGAATACAGCGCATCCCCGCCAGTTTCTCGCCTGCTTTCACCGGGGTATTATTAAATTTCGTAACAATCGTCAGCTCTCCGATACTGTTAATAGCATGCAGACGTTCCACATCCACCTTGAAGAGACCGTCCGCGTCCGCAATCGCCTCGATTTTCCCCTGCGCCATAGGCCCCGCATGCATATAGTTGCCACCGGCCATATCATAAAGAGCACGAGCCACATCCTCTTCATGCAAAAAGCCCTCATCCTCCGGCTCCATCACAAATACGTGTTCCTTGCCGAGATCCAGGAGTTTAGGAATATCCTCCTCCGTAATCACATGTCCACGGCGGAACGGCGTGTCTTTCACCTCACCGATGACAATTCTCACAAGATCGTGTAATAATGCATGCCCTACGGCATCTTGCGTTCTAATGGACTTCATATGTTCTCCTCAATTCAAATTATTCTCAATCTAAAATAAGCAATACAAATTATAGTATATACATACAACTTAAAATATGCGAGCCGCTACGAGGCCTATCCAGCACAAGATAAGACCGCCTATGACCTGCAATCCACCGTACCAAAGCGCCTGTACATAGGATTCCGCCATCATGAGCTGCAGCATCTCAAAGGCAAATGTGGAAAATGTGGTGAAAGCTCCGAGGCCACCCACAACCAGAAAAAATCGCAGCCATTGCGGAATGTCGGGTCTCTGCATATACAACCCCAAAATGAGTCCTATAATCAAACAGCCGACGAGGTTCACTACAATGGTACCGTACGGAAACGACTCGACCTTCGTCATTATCCATTCACCTACAGCCAGGCGAAATAGTGCCCCTAAGGCTCCGCCGAGGGCCACCGCTATATATTTTTCCATAATGCCTCCATCCATTTGCTTTCACAATTCGTGTAATTATCGGTAATACCCGATAATTATCAAGTTTTCCGTATTAGTAAAAGCCTGATAGTCTCAGTATACTATATTTAGAGAGCATGGAAAAGAAAAGGAGTCGTCATGAAAGCCCGCCCCGTTAAACTGACCGACCTAAAAATCAACAATTACGAGGATCCGTTTTTACAGCATCAATATGTATGTTTGGGTCATAAAATCGCCATCATCCGCCTGTCCATGAACATGTCTCAAAAAGAGCTGGCTCATCTGGTAGGAATCAGCCGCAGTTACCTGAGCAAGCTCGAATGCGGCATCGGCATATCCGGTGTCTCCGTGGAAATCCTCTTCAAAATCGCCCAGTCCCTACAGATCAATATCGGAAAGCTGATGCATCTGCGCATAAAGGACTACAAAACGTGCAATGCGCACCTGACGGCGCATTATAAGAGGATGGAATTTCTTAATCGGCATAAGGGATAGGGCCTCAGAAATCTCTTATAAAAAGCCCCGCAGTTCATCAACCGCGGGGCTCTTTCTATACTTCATTGATTTTTTTATCTTGCACTTCTGCATTCGCTTTTTTGAAGATGAATGCATTCGTTATATGTTTACGCATGGCTTCTTCCGCGGCCAGTTCGTCATGGCGCTCGATAGCATCCACGATCTGATCGTGTTCGTCATCGCAGTCATGAGTTCTCACGGCATTAAAAGAACTCAAATACATATCGCGGTTGACCCGCTCCCGAAAGCTTTCCAAATATTCCACAACGCGCTCGTTACCGGAGCATTGCGCAATCATGGAGTGGAAACGGCTGTTCACGTCAACCCGTTCGGTCGCGTCTTCAATGGCATGCATTTCTTTGCATAAAGCCTTCAATTCTCTAACCTGCGCCATTGTCGCATTGCGTGCACAAAGGCGCGCCCCAAGGCCTTCCATAACCTCCCGGCATTGGTAGAGCGCTATGATTTCCTCCGGCGTATCGGATTTTACCGTAACACCCTTCCACGGAACGATAACGACAAGATTATCCTTTGCCAATTTACGGAACGCCTCGCGTACCGGCGTCGCGCTGACCCGCAGCTGCTCTGCAATTTTCACTTCATTCAGCTTTTCCTCAGGCATCAGTTCTCCCGTTAAAATAGCCGTTTTCAATGTTAAATATACCTGCTCGCTCAGCGGCAACCGCTCGATGGCGTCCACGGACGATAATTTATATTTCCCTTTTGATTCACTCTTGCCCATAGTCATCCCCTCACGCGTCCCTCAGCTTTCACACTTTCAAAGAACGCATAAAATGAGTATAATAAAGTATAAGACAAATTACTCTATAAAATAATTTGTATATATAATCGTTGTATACACTATAATTATAAAACTCGCTTATAAGCCTGTCAATTTAGCAATAGCCAAGAGATTTATCATTTTTGAAAGTAAGGAAGTTACACCATGAGCCGTTGTCTGGTTATCATCAACCCCGTATCCGGGGGCGGTGCGGCACGCCGTTACGCCCTCGATTTACAATGGAAATTGAGTACCTTATTCGATACGATCGAAGTCAAATTCACCACCGGTGAAGGCGATGCCACCAGATTTGCAAAGAACGCCTGCGATCGCGGCTTCGACGCCGTATTCTGCATGGGTGGGGACGGAACGGTAAACGAAACCGTAAACGGCATAGCCCAGGGGGGCTTCACCTGTACGTTCGGATTCATCCCCGTAGGAACGGTCAACGACATGTCCCGCGCATTGGGCATGCCGCAAAATCCGATGCTGGCTATACGCCGTCTCGACATCAACCAGACGCGCAGCATCGATATCGGCCGTTGTAATGATAAATATTTTTGCAATAACATCGCCGCCGGTGTCATTCCGAAGGTTATCGAAGAGGTAACGCCGAAGGAAAAACGCATTTTAGGCCCTCTCGCCTACTTCTTGCGAGCCGGTCAGGCGCTCTTCACTACGAAAGACTACACATACCGCATCCGGACGGAGGATGACGACTTTATCTGTAAGTCACCGCTCGTCCTGGCGTTACTCACAAATGTAGTGTCCAGCTTTGAACGGTTCATGCCGGAAGCATCCGTCGATGACGGCTATATGCGCATTATCATATTCAAGGAATACTTCATCCTGGATATTCTAAGCGTATTACCGCTCATCTTAAGCGGTGCCATCTATAATTCACGGTATACGACGACGTTGACCGTAAAAAAGGCGCACATCGAACTCTTATCGCAAGTCGATAATTTACCTACAAATATGGACGGCGATCAGGGTCCATACATGCCGGTAGATATCGAGGTATTACCGCAGGTGCTCAAGGTGTTCGCACCGATCAAGCACAAAAAGAAAAAACCGTTATTGGCGAATATTCCCCGTATTTAACATAGCGTAAGGGTTTTCGCTTATACTAAAATTGCATCATGCAATCTGAAACTGTAAATATAACATGCTTTCACCGGCATATCGGTGAGCCGACAGAGGGCCTCTTTATAGAGGTCCATTTGTATTTTATAACGCTTTACGAGTTCATCTCCGGATGTAACGCGGTCCGTCTTGTAATCCACGAGAACCCATGCGCCGTCCTCTTCAAAGGCGGTATCGATAATCCCTTGAAGGAATAAATTCTCGCCCTCTTCAAGGGTGTCGTACACGCGTTTTCCTTCAAAGAGCATGCTGAACGGCAATTCCCGTTCCACGCGCTTTGACGCGATTAAACGCTTGCCCAGATCCGATATGAAGAATCGATACAGTCCCGAATCGTTCAGTAAATTTCGTTCTTCCGCCGTGAAAGTTCCCTTCAATACCAGTTCATCCAATCGTTTTGACAAAGATGCCTGCGTATAGGTATCAATCGGCAGCCACTGCATGGCCTCGTGCATGAGAGTCCCCCATTGAGCGCCCGTGAGCACGTCCTCTTCGGACTGTAAAGCCTGAGGCTTTCTGCCGAATACGGAGTTCGCTAATACATCGTCATCTACCGTGACAGAAGGTTGTAAGGCCACAATGGTATCGGTCTTGGATACCGCCTCAACATCAGAATCTATATCACCACCGTCAGCGACCTCTCTATCAGGCGCGGACTGAACGTTATATGAAACGCCGGCATTCTCAGACGCCCTGCCGACAGGTTCGGATTGCGGCAGAGAATCGATATCGCCCGCTTCTTCCTCCCGTTCCTGAAAGCGTCGCTTCAACTCGCTGACGGATATTTTAGCGGTTCTGCGACAGGCATCTTCGTAAGGATAGGTATAGTTGAACCGATCGACGATGACTTGCGGCAACGCGACCTCATTGACCGCCGCCAATTCGTGCACCTTGCTGATTGTCGTTTCGTCCACATCTGCTTTGTAATCCAAATCGCCATACATCGCACCGTCATGTATTTCAACCTTGATACGACATTGTTTATCCTTTAAATCAAAGCATGTGGAGCCTTCATATTCGATGCCTGCACGCAACGGATTTCCTCCGTCCAGATGACGCGCTGTCCCCATGAGGGCCCAATCCAGGTAAGAATTCGCCTGTGTAATGAGGTCCTTGGGCAATGTCTGCGTATCTGCGGCGGCACCGGCTTTCACCAGTTTTCCCGCAGCGGTCAGGCCCTTTTCGCTCGACAGGCCTTTAATAAAGCCCGTCATGAAGAGTTTATCCCGAGCCCGCGTCAACGCAACATATAGAATACGCTGTTCCTCGGCCTTGAGGGCCGCCTCTTTGACGTCTTTCACATAAAACCACGGCATGGTAGGGTATGTGACGCGTATATCCGGATAATAACCTTTGAGCCCGATGCCGGCATTCTTATCGATGAGCAGCGGCGACGTCAAATCGCGTTTATTGAACCGCTTTTGCATGCCCGACAGGAACACGACAGGAAATTCGAGGCCCTTACTCTTGTGAATCGTCATGAGGCGCACCACATCGTCCGCTTCGGTAACCACGTTGGCCACAGCCATATCCTGATTACTGTCACGCAAGCTTTCAACAAAGCGCAAAAATCTGAACAGGCCTCGGAATCCGGACGCTTCAAAGCCCTTTGCCCTATCGTACAACGCCAGCACATTGGCGCGGCGCACCAAACCGTTCGGCATGGCACCCACATAATTCACATAATCCTGAGATTCGTAAATATCCCACAACAGATCGGCCACGCCGTGACGACGGGACAATGTACGCCACCGCTCCATATGGGCGATAAACGACAGTAGCCGCTCATCCTGCATCTGCTCCGCATAGGCCGGCATGAGGGCCCACAAAGTCCCCTCTCCGGAAAGATGAAGCGCCCCCAGTTCATTCGCATCGAGGCCGACCAGCCCCGAATGAAGGACGGCCGCCATCGGCAAGTCCTGTTCCGGATTGTCGATAACGGATAACAGTGCTAAAAGCAGCTGAATCTCCTGGGCCTCAAAGTATCCGTCCCGCTCGTTCACGACCGCAGGAATCCCCGCCTGCCGCATAGCCTCCACGGCACGGGTGCCCCAACCGGCAAGGGAACGGCGCAACACGGCAAAGTCCCGCCACTCGATCTGCCGGAATGTGCCGTCCGGATTCTGAACGCACTTTTTGGAGGCGTGAATCTCCTTGATTTTTTGAATTATAAAATCAAGTTCCCGTTCGTTATTCTCCGGCTCATCCCGGTCCTCTTCCACGTCTTTCACATAGGCGCCGAGCATATCGGGGCCCACATCGAGCAGTTGCAGTTCCACGTCGCCACCGACCCAGTTATCCGGCGCATTCTCCACGATACGGCCCGGAATGAGGGATTCCCGCTCCGTGTAATCCAGTTCGGCCGCCTCGGCGGTCATAATCTGATAGAACAGAAAATTCGTCACCGCCAGAATATTTTCATGGGACCGGAAATTCTTCGCCAAATCGATACGGCGCTCCACCGCATCAGGTCCGCCGTACGTATTGTACTTGTCCATAAACAGAGAGCTGTCCGCCATGCGAAAGCTGTAAATGGCCTGCTTAACGTCGCCCACATAAAATCGATTATCCTCTTTGGAAATCAAGTTGATAATCGTCTCCTGCACCCCGTTCGTATCCTGATATTCGTCGACCATGATTTCCTTGAAAGTATCCTGCAGTTCCTTCGCCACATCGGACGGTTGAGGATCATCCTCCGTTCCGGGCTCCACGAGGAGCGCCAGGCACAGATGCTCAAGGTCGTTAAAGTCCATGATGCCCTGTTCCTTCTTCGCCTCCACATAGGCTTCGTGGAAGGCGATTGTAAGCTCCACAAGGCCCTCAATGACGGGATACTGAGATCTGAACTGCTCCTGCAATGTCGTTTCCGATACAGTGAATATACCGGATTGCATACTTTTCAAATCATCTTTATTCTGATTGGCCAATATTTTGAATTCTTCAACCAAAGCAGGATCCAGGGATGCGGCCTCTTTCGAGCCCAGTCGCAACTGATCCTTTAAAAACGTATCCAGATGCACACAGGCGGAGCCCATCGCATCCCACGTATGGGCCGAAACGAGGGTCATAAGGCCGGCCAACTGATTATCATAATTTTTCTGCCACTTTTTAGGACCTGCAGGTTCTAAAAGGATCTGCTCCATCCGCTGCAACCGTTCCCTGATGCGCTCAATGGCCTCCATCTGCTTTTCCCACATGGATTGACCCCACAAGGTCTCTACAGGCGATACATCCATCGCTTCCCTGTAGGGCTCCAAAGCGCGGCGCAGCCATCCGTCGGGATTGCTGAGGGACATGGCGTAATTATATAGCGCCATCACCTTCTCCGATAAGCCCGCATCGGATTTATCATCGCTGAAGAAGTCCGCCAGTTCATAAATATTATAACTGCCGTCCTCGTAAGCCGCTTTCAGCAGGTCCTCCAGCACCTCCTGCTGCAGAAGAGCCATTTCCGCCTCGTTCCCGATGCGTGCGGTCGGATTGATGTCGAGTTTGTAAAAGTACGAACGGATCACCCACTGACAGAAGGAATGAAGCGTTGAAATATGGGCGGACGGCAACAGATTGAGCTGCCGTTCCAACCGCGCCTGCAGCTTCGGATCATCTGTGGATTCCATGGCCTTTGCCAATGCCAAACCGATACGGGAGCTCATCTCCTGTGCCGCCGCCTTCGTGAAGGTTACGACCATCAGTTCCTGTACGGATAACGGATTATCCATATCCTTGAGGCGCGTAATGATACGTTCCACGAGAACCGCCGTCTTACCGGAGCCAGCTGCGGCCGCCACCAGCAAGGTCTGCGCCGACAGAGCCGAATCCTTCGGTGCGATAATCGCCGATTCCTGTTCGGGCGTCCACTTAACAGCCATGATCTTCACCTCCTTCATTCAATGCTTCTTTCATAGAGTTCAGCGCATCCTCTTCCGCCAGTCTGGATAAATAATTGTATTGATTGCGACTCGAATCAAAGCGGCACACGTTCTGATACTCACAATAGGTACACGGCCGCACGCCGTTCAGCTGATACGGCTTGATAGGAAACAATCCGTCCCCTATCTGCTGTCCCGCCCGGGCCATCACGTGACGAGTATACCGGCACATAACATCGAAGTCGCCGGAGCTCTTCACCTTCGGCTTGTCGCCTTTATGAATCTGCTGATCCTTACCGATGCGAAGCGGCACGTAAGGTCCTTTACCGGAGCCATAATTAAGCACCTGATTGTCGATGTGCGTCAACAGTTCCACATCATCCGCGAAATAGCCGCTGTTCTGCAGGGTACTGTTCTTCTTAGCCAGCTCCGATGCATCATCATAGGATATAGGCGCATCCGACGATGTCTGCGGATTTTTAACGTACGTATATACGACCGCAGCCGGAGACATCGCATCGCCATGCGTTCTGCCGTATGCGGATTCCAATGCCAGTAAATATGTCATCAGCTGCAGTTTGAGTCCGTAATACACATCCTGAGCGCTCACCTTGGCACCGCCCGACTTGTAGTCGATGACCATGCCGTACGTTTGACCGTCCGCGGTATATTCATCGATTCTGTCAATCTGTCCCACAAGACGGAGGTAGCGATCGGCGCCGAGAGGCACATTAATCGAATCCCAGCCACCTCCGAGACCGAAATTCTGCTCCAGATACTTCGTATTGAAATCGCTGCGCTTCGACCATTCCACGAGACGTCCTACGGTCGATTCCAATGTGCGCTTCACACGGCGTTCGATAGCCTCCTGATACGCTGAGCTTTCATCATCACTGAACTGATTGTCTCTCACGATTTCATCGGCAACGGTGCTGCACATCTCGCGCTGCATCGACTCATCCAAATCGCGCCACTGCTGATTATGTTCCAACAGATAATTGCCGAGACGCTCCAGATTGGCGTGCAGGAAGGTACCGATTTCAGGCGCCCCGAAGGCACGCACCTTGCGCGGTTCCAGGCGCAATCCGTACTGTGCATAGAAGCGGAACGGACATTGCTGGTATTTTTCAAGACGTGTCACGGAGCCGGACATGTAGCCCTTTGACAGGAACAGACCGTTTACTAAATCCTGCGTAATGACCGGCACGTCGTTATTATCGCGAATACCGCGCGACACCTCGGCCAGACGAGGTCGATAGGCCTCACTTTGACGAGCCCAGTTATAAAGGCCCCACCACACGGGACTCACGGGTTCGCCGCTAAGAAGCGCCCCCCATCGTTCCGACAGGAGGGACAGGCTCTGATTCGGCCGCCATAAGTAGCGTTCTTCCGTGTCGGGCATGATGGTAAGTGGTACATCGACGGCTTCATCCACATAGCCGAGCGATTCCAGACGCTTAATCACGAGGGACGGTTCAAGCCCCGCACCGTCCTCCCCGGATCCGGCATAGGACAATGTCAACGAATCTCCGCCTCTTGTCATCGCCAGGTAGAGCAGGAAATTTTCATTGAACGCCTTCGGCAGCGCCCCTTCTGCAAGGGTAATGCCGGCCTCTGCCAATTCCTGACGCTCCCGGTCCTTGATGAGTCCTTCATCGCCCATGCTTTGCGGGAATACACCCTGATTGAGGCCCATCACGAAAACCTTCGGCCACCACTGACTGTATCCGCGCTCGATGGTGGTGATTACCACATGGTCGAGAGACGGCGGAATCATGGAATAATTAACGTCACTCAATCCTTCTTCGAGGAGCAGCATCATCTCATCCAATGTGAGGATTTCATCCTTCATCACCGACGATACTTCGTCAATGAAGGAAATGACCGCATTATACATCTGCTCATGGCTCGCATTAGACTCCTGGTCTCCGCTCGCCTCGGCGTCTTTAGCCCACTCATAAAGGCGCTGCGGCACCTGCAGCACCTCCAGGATGCGATACAGCTCAGCACCCCATTCGCCGCCCGTATGGCCCTCCGCATTCGATGCGAAATCGAACCACGGCGACAGAATGTCCATAATAACCTGACGGGACCTATTGACACGCGCTCTGCGGGGCGCATCAAAATGGGTTTCCTCATCGTCCCGCCCCCTTTGAAAGCCCTGTAAATACGGCCAGCTTTCAGATTCCCATTTATAATGATCGATACCGAATTCGAGAACGTAATTCTCCAATTCATCGACGGCCTCACGCGTAAGGGGCATTAAATCCGTTTTCAATAAACGGAACATGCTGTCACGGCTGTAACTATGACGGACGATACCGAATAAATCCGTCAACAGTTCCCCTAAGGGATGATTTTTCATAGGCCTCTGACGGTCGATAAAATGCGGAATGCCGTAACGGGTAAAAACCTTTTCCAATGTATCCCCATAGGTTTCCGATTCGCGCAGCATGACGCACACATCGCGGTACCGCGCGCTTTCAGAGGATTCCACATAATCCAATATACGCCGTGCCACCGCATCGGCTTCGCGCTCCCTATTATATCCTCTGATGAGAGGGATCCTCTCATTTGTAGAGTTCGCCCTTGCAGGACTGGTAAAGAAATCGGACTCTAACGCCTGTACCACCCGGGGACCTCGCTTGCCGTCAAAGCCTATCCATTCGATTCGGCTACCATATCGGGCGACCAGTGTGTCATAGATTTCAAGGGGACGGCTGAAGAGATGCTCTCCGCGACGTGCAACATTGAGCGCTTTTGGAGCCACCGGCAAATCGACGGTAATAACCGCTTCCTTCGCCAGATCAAACAGGGTATAAATCAGTTCATAATGAGTCGGCGTAAACCAATGGAAACCGTCGATAAAGACATGGCAATTCTCCATCAACGGAGAGTACGGCAACGCCTCCACGATTTCCATGATCGGGTCTATATCGCGCTCGCCGTGACGGCTGATTTCTGCTTCGTATGCCTCCATGCATAGAGCAAGTTCACGCAACTTCTTCTGCAACACACCGTTCTTTATGGATTCAGCGCCGCGTTCCAGATCATCCGGCCCGATGCGAAACGCACAAAACTCGGAGAATAACTGTTGCAGTACCGACGAGAACTCAGGACGTTTTGTCGCCTGTTCCAAAAGCCCTAATTCCTGCTGTTTACGCTTCATCACAAGGCGCAGCAACATGGCGCGACCGAACGCTGTCAGTCTTGATTGATTATTCCCTTTGGAACCGATAGACTGGTACACTTGGTATCCGAGACGTCCAAAGCCTACAACCCGCACCGTCGTAAAGCCTTTTTGCGGCATAAACTCCGCCAGCTCCCGTTCCACCCGATAGGTGGCCGGTTCGGGCACGAGCAGAATAATCGGATCCCCCGGGCATTCTTTCATCACTTGTGCAATACGCGCGTAGACGGCCCGCGTCTTGCCGGATCCGGCGCGTCCGTAATATATACTGATACTCATGAGACCTCCCTGATGAAAGCTTTCACCATCTCAATAGTAAATCGTCAAATCGTAAGAGGAAATACAAATATCTCCACCATCTTTATATTATACTATTATATACTATCGGGCCGGTTTATCGTATATTGCGCGGTATTTATATCCGTCATCATACAGTCTTTATATCCGTCAAGTCGTTCTCAGTTTATAGTTGGTAATTTATTTTATGTTTTATTTACAATTAATATTTTTTTCGATATAATATACTTTAAAGTATTTATTTTGTGGTATTTGTAAATTAAAACTAGGAGTGACTTTACATGAACAAAAAACATTTAGCTGCAGCATTCGCAGTATTTGCAGCAACATCTATATCTTTTTCCGCATTTGCTGCATCTGTAGATGCAAACGCACGCGCTTATGAACGCGCTGCTCAACAGCAAGCTCAATCCGGCTATTCCGATACGGAAGCCCGTAGACCTATGGTACAAACAGGTTACACTGCAACTCCTCCACAAGTTGCTAAGAAAAACGTAGCTGCCGATCCATATGCGGCAGGCGACATGACACAACAAAGACCTGTGTCCAAAGATTTAGGCGACCCTATCTTCGTTGCACCTCAAACAACAGCTATCGGTCTGCAGATCATGGATCCAATCCCTACTACACAACAACCTGTACATCAGGAAACAGTGGCGTCCTTGAACTATAACAATAACGGCAACTCTTATGTGAACAGTTACAAAGCAAACCAGTTGAACGCATTCGACGTTCTATTGAACGGTAAATCCTATACATACAACTTGCCTGCTTACACAAACGGCTATCAGGTAAAAACAGCAAGCTCTTATAATCACACAGGCAACGGCGTTGCTAACGTGTTCTCCACAAACGTGATTACAGAGGCTGTTGTCAACAATCAATCCTTGCGCATCACTGTTAACATGACTCAACCTACAGCAGTTGCGGCAGGTAAATTGATGTCCATGCAAAAATCCGGTAATCTTTCCGCTGCTGAAATAGCAACATTATTCGCTTATAATGAAAGCTATGATGGCGTAAAACAAGCGGCTTATTACGATGTATTCAACAATGCAGGCCGCTTCATCGTTGTGAAATCCGGTGCTGTTACAGTTCCAAACGGCGCTCAACATCCGTATGCAACGGCTATGTTCGCATTGACTGATGATACAGTAGCGGCTGTTACCGTATCCGGCAATACATCCGATGCTTATGAATTGGTAAAAGGCACTGCATACGCTATCGCACAATCCGCAAAGGTTGCAAACAATAACGCCGCATCCAAGGCAAAACGCTAATCAGGTGTTCGCACAAAAATAAAAGCTAATACATAACAAAAAGGGCTGTACCCAAATGTAAAATTGATTACATTTTGAGTACAGTCCTTCTTTTTATATCGTAGTCTTTATTGAATATATAAAATCTCGTTCATTAAGTAATATTTCTTTATCAATACCACCGTCATTTGTTTTTTTCAATTTAATGAACACGGCAAATTCAAACATCCTAATAACCATTCTATACAAAGAATCTAAACCTTCTATATCATTTTGTATCTCGCCCTTTTTGCCGCCATATAAATATACTGGAAACCCGCTACCAACGACAATCATTCTGTTTAGTAAAAAATTTTGAATTAACTGAGTAAAGACCGCAGAATGAGCATATCGTCGACCTACAGCAATAATTCCTCCAATTTTATTCGTTAATGGGCGCTCAAATCTTAAATACCCTACCCCCAAACGATCAATAAATGATTGCATTAGACTCGGCATCCCAAATCCATGCACTGGGGTTGCATATATCAAACAATCCGCCTCTTTCATTTTCTCATATACTTTTACTATATCATCATTCTGTCTACATGGCTCCGTTCTATAATTACAATTTTCTACATCTTTACACGTATTACAAGATTTTACCGATAACTCACGCAGATTTATCACATCAAAAACCACATCATATTTTTTTGATACATTCATTAAAATTTCTTTAGCAATATTTATTGCAAATTCAGTATTACCATTAGTCCGTTCAGAACCATTGATAACAAGGAACTTTATTTTCATTTGCTCCTCCATTATTTATACAATCTAGTTAAATAGGTAACGCTCAAAGTTACAATTATAGTACCTATAATTTCATTTATGGTAATATTATGATTCAATACGATTACATCTAAAACTAATGTTGAAATCGGTCCTAATGCACTAATTATTGCAGTTTGTGTTGCACTAATAGCTTTTACTCCATAAGATAAAAGATAGGAAGGGATTATAGAACACATTAAAGCCAATAATACTAAATAAACCATTACACTATCTTCAAACCAAAAGCTCGGTGTAACATCTTTCGAAAAAATCATAAAAATTAAAACTAATGCTATAGTGCTTATACACATATAGGCACTGGTAAAAGCAGTTGCTCCAATCATTTGGACGGCATGCTTACTATAAATAATAAATATAGCCCAAAAGATTGCAGATAGCAGAACTAACCCTCCACCAACCAGGGTGTCTCTAATATTTCCGATTACAACTGGATTAAACATAAACATTAGTCCAATTACTGTCGAAAAAATTAAACCGATTTGAACGATTGTAATTTTAGAGCTCTCTTTAGATAGTAGAAAAACATATATTGGAAAAGTGAATAAAATAGCCCGTTCCAAAGATGCTGATATGAATAACAGTCCAATAAAATCCGCTATTGATGATACCAAATAGATAAAAGATCCGATTCCGCCATATATCATTACCTGTTTAATACCTGTATTCTTCCAATCCACCTTCAACAATGGAACTAAAAAAAAGGGTAATGAAATGATAGCCCTATACATTAATATCATAATAGGGGTAATTTCATCTAAATAAAGAAGTTTCGCAAAAATGGATTTCGTTGATAAAAAAATAGTTGCTAAAAATATTGCTAATAAACCTATATTTTTTACTGACAGATTCATTCTACATACCTCTTTTTAAAATTTTCTAACATTTCTAACCCATTGATAGTACCTATACTTTCAGGATGAAACTGTATTCCCTCTATAGAATATTTCCTATGCCTAATTCCCATAATATAATGATCATCCATCGAGCTCGATGTTATAATTAGTTCATCATCATTAAAACCTTCTTTATCAATAATAAGAGAATGATATCGTGTTACTAAACAAGGAGAATCAAAATGTTGGAATATACCTTGTTGATCATTCTCTATTAAACTTTTCTTTCCATGTCGTAAATTACGAGCTTTAGAAATTTTACAATTAAACGCTAATCCAATCGCTTGATGACCTAAACAAACACCCAATATAGGAATCTGTCCTTTAAATCTATGAATAATCTCAATATAACCAGCATCTTTTGGATGCCCTGGTCCTGGTCCTAATAAAATCATATCAGGATTAATTTTCTCTATTAAAGCTATATTAATTTCATTAATCCTATATACAGTTGGATTCATATCAAGTTGCTTTAAATATTCAACTAATATATATACAAAACTATCATATGCATCTATAACTAATGTTTTCATGTTATCCTCCCTAAATCAATCTAAAAGTGATTTACCAGTAATAGTAAGATATGTTGCAGCTAATTTATTTAATGTTTCTTTCCATTCATTACCAGGCTTTGAATCTGCAACAATACCAGCAGATGCTCGAATATGATAGTTTCCTGCATAATATAACGCTGTCCTAATACAAAGAGCTAAAACAGCATCGCCATTTAATGTAATTTGACCTATTGCACCAGCATAAAGCCCCCTTTTAAGATTCTCATACTTTTCGATAAGCTTCATAGCTTCAATTTTAGGTGTCCCCGTCATAGTGCCTGCTGGAAAAGTAGCCTTAATCACATCAAAAACATCATATGCTTCATCCAAATCTATTTGCAAATCAGAAACTAAATGAAAAACATGTGAATAAGCTTCTACAAAAAATTGCCGCGTCAATTCTAATGACCCTTTAGAACAAACTTTAGCTAAATCATTTCTACATAAATCAATTAACATTAGATGTTCTGCTATTTCCTTCTCATCATGTCTAAGTTTCTCTATAGCCACATTATCAAGTACTTCATCATGAGTCCGCGTTGTAGTACCTGCAATTGGCCTCATTTCTATAGCACGACCACTTTTTCTTACAAATAACTCTGGACTAGCACCAATTGAAAAAACACTATTTATAGGTGCAAAATACATATATGGAGAAGGATTAATCTCACGCAAACGCAAATACACATCAAATGGTCTTGTATTAGTACTAATAGATATTTCATGCCCAATTTGAATTTGATAAATATCACCATTAGCAATATGCTCTAAACAGTCATTCGCAACTTCTAAAAATTCAGATTTACTCATACTATCTTTTATAGTATTGACTTGATAAATTTCCGGTATTGGTAAATCATATTTTGTATATCTTTGTAAGGTACTTTCAATATTCACCCAATCAATAACGGGTTGTCCAGTAAATTTTAACTCTTCATAAGTTATACTGTTATTATTTAAATTAAACTCAATAATCCCTCGATATAAGTCAAGCACTATATCAGGTATTTCATAATTACACACTCGATTTAAATCTGGTATATCCTCTATATACCGTATACTTTCATAAGAAATAAATGATAAAAAACTTAATTTAGTATTACATTCTTCTTTATAAAATAATCTTGTAATAAAACTCAAAACATCAAAAATATGTCCCTTTCTAATATATATATCAGATCCATCAATAATAACCGTATTTATAGCTTTTATAGCATTCTTAATATAATCTATCAAAATACTATCACCCTGCAATTTTAAGTAACTTTCCTTTATTGATATGGACAATATCTTATCAAAACCTACATATGCAGAATTAACATCCTGAGTAGGTCCCGCTAACGATTCAAAAATATAACAATTATTAGCCCCATAAAGTTCCTGAATACCCATATAGCATTGAATTGCTTCGCAAGTACACTTAATAGATCCTTTTTCTATTTCAAACTCTAAATTTGTGTTCATATAATACCTCCAACAATTAACAGATATTAACTTTTCCAATTTAGATCTAAATAATAAAAAACACATTCCATCCTAAACAGGACGAAATGTGTTCGCTATACCACCCATTATGTATACTTTCAAGTGCGGAAAAGTCAATATACCTTTCGATACTCTAGTCATATAACGGTGACAACCGTTCCAGCCTACTCATAATACTTTCGGTGAACTCTCATGAGCCCATTCACTATACGCTAATCGCTGATCATCTCATCTCCATAGTGGTCATCAACTTGCTGTAGAATAGTTAGTATAGTTACTACTTCTCATTCAAAGATTTGAAATATTATTCACATGTGATTTAAGTACATTATACATCAACTCATTACAATGTCAACTCTCTTTTATATTTAATGTGTATTTTTTTACTCATTTCAATCTAATAAAACATGTCTAATTTATATTTAATTTATCTTTATTATTCTGATTACATATAACCTTTCAAAATATATCTAAACAATATTTTATATAAATAACATATAACAATTCTT
>ERZ773038.576-NODE-576-length-23541-cov-4.181512_pt1 | contig 23541 bp, 20 predicted proteins | sample MGYA00511665_ERZ773038 | MGnify/ENA primary metagenome ERZ773038 (study PRJEB29015, sample SAMEA2737966) | human oral metagenome | biome: human oral; feature: human-associated habitat; material: dental | place: China | collected 2028 ... | reverse complement strand
TTGACTAGTTTTCATTATCTAAATCTTAATCTAGGTAACTTAAGTGTAGACGAACTTGATAGATTACTAGTGAAGACTGCAAAATGTGATGTGAAAAGAATCGGGGAGAGCTTGATGAATTTTATTAGTAAAGTAGCCATAAATAAAGGCTGGCCAGATGATAAAAAATATTGTGTGACTGATCAAAATCATCAAAAATATTTCTTGCGTGTTTCTGATAAGGAGAAGTTAGATTCTAAAAAATTTGAATTTGATATGATGGAGAAAGTAGCTTCTCTTGGAGTTCCGATGTGTAAACCAATTAGCATTGAACTCTGCGATGACGAAGTATATTCTTTACACGAATGGATAGACGGGAAAGATGCAAGAGAAACCATTTTAACTGTTTCGAAAGAACAACAATACACTTACGGAGTAGAAGCAGGAAATATACTTCGAAAAATTCATTCACTTCCTGTTACAGAAGTTCGTGAAGATTGGGAACCTTTTTTTAATCGAAAAATTGATGACAAAATCAAAAAATACAAAGAATGTCCCGTTCAATACGAAAATGGTCAGATTTTTATTGATTATTTAAATGTAAATAGAGAATTGTTAAAAGATAGACCTCAGGTTTTCCAACATGGAGATTATCACATCGGGAATTTCATGATTGGTGAAGATCGTAAAATTTATGTAATTGACTTTGATCGATTTGACCTTGGTGATCCTTGGGAGGAGTTCAACCGTATTGTGTGGTCTGCTCAAGTCTCTGCCTCTTTTGCATGTGGTATGATAGACGGTTATTTTGATAACAAGGTTCCTGATTTATTTTGGAAGCTTCTCGCTATCTACATTCTAAGTAACCTAGTTGGTGCTCTCCCATGGGCTGTTCCTTATGGAGATAAGGAAATATCGATAATGCAAAATCAAGCTAAGGAAATTTTGGCATGGTACGATGATATGAATCGTGTAGTCCCAAGTTGGTATTTGGACAGGAAGACTCAATAATAGAACCCTAGCCTGTCCGAATGTGACCGACCAATCGCCTCTTGTGGGGCCAGCTAGTCCATCAGGATCAGATGTTGGGGTTGGATTTTTCCATCTCTCCGCATTCCTTCTATCAGGTCAACACCCCTCAGGCCGAAGACATCGACACGGCACGGGCTAATGCGCAAGCCAACGGCCTAAGTAATGTCAACTTCCAAGCCGGCAAGCTGAAGAATTACTGCCAACTCTTGGCCCCGGCAGGCTATGAAATCAAGTAGGTGCAGTCTGTCGACCTATTCCCGCAGACCGCGCATGTAGAGTCTGTGGGGCTACTCCTGAAAGCCTAGAAAACTGAAGACAAATGTGTATAGAAAAAAGCCTTGGTATCAAGGCTTTTTCTATATATGCAGACCAAATAGATGGCATTATTTACCTATAGTCTTAGACTTTCTCTTTCAAGCGGCCGTCATTCATGGTGTAAATACGGTCAAACTTGTCTAAAAGTCGTGTGTCATGGGTAATCATGACAACGCCTCTCCTTTGTTCATGGGCAATAGTAGCTAACATATCAGTGACTTGATAAGCCCGTTGGGTGTCTAAGCTAGCAGTTGGTTCGTCGGCCAAAATGATACTTGGATTATTGTAGAGGGCTCTTGCGATCGCAGCACGTTGACGTTCTCCCCCAGAAAGTTCTTTTGGGTAGCTGTTTTTTACCTTCTCTAAATCTAATAGATTGAATAATTTTTGACGATCTTCCTTAACCGATCGTCCCTTATCCAAGCGGTCGATTAAGTCTAATTGTTCTTTGACGGTTAAGAAGGGAATTAAGTTAGAAGTTTGCAGAATAAAGCCAAACTCCTTAAAACGTAGAGCCGTTTTTTCTTTTTCAGACAACTGATGCGTGTCTTTTCCTTTTACAAGAATATCACCACTTGATGGATGTTGAAGCTGTCCAAGCGTCGTCAAGAAGGTTGTTTTCCCGGAACCTGACGGTCCAATAATGGCCACAAACTCACCGGCATTGAGATGGAAGTTTGTTTCGTGCAAAGCAACCACCTGTAAATGCCCATGCCCGTAAGTTTTCGTTACTTGCTTCATTTCAATTAATTTAGTCATTTTTTTCTCCTTATTCGGCAATAGCAGTGATTGGGTCAACCTTGAGTAAGCGCGGTAATGAAATCATGCCACCAAGTAACGCCATCAGACCAATCACTAGGCTTAAAGCCCCATATGCAGCCCAATTTGTATAGAAGAAGGTTGCAGGCAAGACGAAGGTGACGGCCCAAATGCCAATTAAGGCTAAGGCAATCCCAATAAGAGACAGAATGAATATTTGGCAAAACAAGGACCAAACAATGGTCTTGGCTTGAATCCCTTGAGCTCGCATCACACCATATAAGCCTAATTTTTGAATGGTGATAATATAAATGAAGATTCCGACAATCATCCCAGTAATCACAATCATCGCAATAATCATCCCAGCGAAAACATTTTTCTGTGGGCCGTAGCCAGGGAGACGAGAAATCATCTCTTCCACCGTGAGTTGAGTCAATTCGTCTGCAGAAATCGATTGATCATTTTTCAAGACTAAGGCCGAAACCGAACGGCTAGAGTCAAGTGTTCCTTGTAAAGTCCAGTAGGTTGTCAAGTTGCTATAGATGACAGGTGCAGTGAAAAATTTACTATTCGTCGTTAAACCAACAACCTTGTAGCTTGTATCGCTGCCGTTAAGTTGAATCTCGTCTCCCATTGAGATGCCGTAGTTTTTCAAAGATTCGTCAACAACCACTTCATCATCCTTAGTTGGATAATTGCCTTCAGTCAACTTAGGTGCAATAAAGCTGTCCCAATCTTGAGCAAAGAGAGATATATTGAGTTTTTCGGTATCGTCATTGTCCTTGAGATTTGTCACTACAGACATAAAACCAAGCGCGACAGCATCATCTGAGAGCTTATCTTGGTAATTAGCCTCTGGGATAAAAGAAGCAGTTAAATTATTGTTGGCATAGTCAGATAAAACAACGCCAGTAGCGTTCCAGTTGTCTGCTGCAATTCGATTGATCCTCATAAGACCGAGCGCTAGGCCAGTTAGGAAAAAGACCATGAAGGTAATCAGAAAAATGGTGGATACAATAAGACTATAGCGTAATTTATTTTGCAGAATTTCTTTAATCGCGAGATACATGTGAATGCTCCTTAATTGGTTGTGATTTGGCTCTTGGATAGCTTAAGTCTAGCCGAGCCCATTATCTAAAAACATTTGAAGCATTGAATTACTGCTTAGATATCACTTTGTAACCAATTCTCCGAGTTTAGTCCTATCAATCTACCAAAACTGAAAAGTACTGTCAAGAGAAAGGATTCGTGGGTTAGAATGATACTAAGGGCATTAAGAGATTAACAGGAAACAATGATTATATTAATTTATGCCGGTTCTGGCAATATCCCCTGACTTAAAATATCTTGCTGGGCTGGTATGAAGAATAAGATAGATATTAAGATTTAGGAGGGGATTTATGCATCTGTTGACTCAATTAAGCCATATTTTCTATTTGTCGGACAAGTTAGAGTGGACTTAGTATCTATAACCTGTTCCGATAAAGCCTTTTCTATGGTAGAATAAGAGACGGAAACTACGACACACACATAAGGAGTTTGACATGTCTAAGAAAGCTGTCCTCATGATGACCTTTGGGTCACCAGAAGCGATTAGCTATGAAGCAGTCGCGGAATTTTTTACCAATATTCGTCGGGGCGTTCGTCCAGAAGAAGACGAAATCAAAACCCTATACGATAATTATGTTCGGATTGGGGGCACACCGCTCCAAGCCATTACTAGGGAAGAAGTGAGGCTAGTAGCTGAGGCCCTAGAAGGTCAAGCGAACGTTTATTTTGCTAATAAATTTTCGCGTCCCTTTATCCCCGATGTTATTGCGCAGATGGAGGCAGATGGGATTGAAGACTGTCTCTGTTTAATCTTGGAACCTCATTTTTCCTATTACTCCGTAATGGGCTATGAGAAATTCCTAGAGAGCCAGACCATCCGTTTCCAAGTCATTAAGGACTGGTATCGCGAGCCCGCCCTGATCAATTACTGGGTAGAGGAGATTCGAAAAATTATCCAAGAAATTGGTAGTCAGACTTATCGGGTCGTGTTCTCAGCTCATAGTGTGCCTGTCTTGGCTTTGGAGTTTGGCGACCCTTATATCGATCAAATCTACGACAATAGTCGCTTGATTGCTGAAGGTCTCGGACTTGCTCCAGACCAGTATACTAACACTTGGCAGAGTGAGAGCGATATTGGGATGCCATGGATTAAGCCAGATGTCTTGGAGTATTTGCGGGAGCAAAGCCAGCATCCCGACCATTATATCTTTGTGCCGATTGCTTTTATTAGTGAGCATATCGAGGTGCTTTTTGATAATGATGTGGAGTGTCAAGAACTCTGCCATGAATTAGGCGTGGGCTATAAGCGCCCCCCTATGCCCAATACGGATTCTCGTCTGATTGAGGCCTTGCTGTCAACGGTTGCCAAGTATCTCCACGGGGACTACAAAATCCATCAAGCGGATGAGACTACTTTTGATGAGTTAGAGGCGCCTCAAGACAGTGAAGCGATTCTAAAAGAAGACCAAGACATCCAGATGCCTGATTTTGTTAAGAAACTCATTGCCAAAAAGGGACGCGAAAACGTCAAGATGCCTTATCTAGTCAAGAAAATGCTGGAGAAGAAATTCGGCAAGAAGTATGATTAAAATACTAAAGAGCCCCCTTAGTTGGATAACAATTCAACTAAGGGAGCTTTTTTATGGTTTGTGTCTCTTTCCAATCCCCACACCCCATAAATTCTGCTCCTTTTTTCTAGGGTGGCCTAGCTAACTGCACTGTATAATCAAGCTATCAATGAGAAGGAGGCAGACATATGCAGATCTATTTTGGAGACGTATCACTTTGTTATACTTATTCTTTAGCCATGGCCTTGGAAGCCTATGATTATGACCTGAGGCCAGAATATCTCGAGGCTCTGATGTTGATGGGGAATGGGGCTTCCATTGTCAAAAATGATGAAGAGCACCCATTAGTGTTCTTCGATAACGGCATGCCGGATCTTTCGATTTCTCACGTCTTGGAAATTTTGGGTTTTGACTATGAAGAATATTATCTAAGAGAGGGGCAAGCAGTCGATTTGGATTTAATCAGAAGCAAGCTCAAAGCTCTTCTAGCTAATGGGCCGGTAGTGCTAGGGCCACTCGATATGGGGCATCTGACCTATAATCCTAACCACACTCACTTATACGGAGTGGATCACTTTGTCTCAGTTTATGATTTAGATGATGACTATCTCTACTTGCATGATCCAGCAGGTTTTGCCTGTATGAAGATTCAGTTCGAAGACTTTCTGCCAGCATGGCAAGCCCAGGAAATCGACTATAAGCGGGGCGCCTATTCTATGTGGGGCAATTTCAAGCGAGTCGCTAATCCAGACGCGAGCGCAATCTATCTGGCCACCTCGCAAATAATGGCCCAAAGATACTTGCAAGGGCAGGGAGGCGTCCTCTCACTCTACGCGGCGGCAGTAGCAAAATATGGCTTGAATGATGAGCAAAAACAACTGCATCAGTATTTCAGCTTTAAACTTGCCGCCGTCAGAAATCTCTACCTGAGTAGATTTCTAGCAGAGCATGATGACGCGCGTTCAAGAATAAAAGAAGACTTAGCCTCTTTATTCGGACAAGCCCACCTGTCTTGCCTAAAGGAAGATTACGAAGACTTGTCCCGCCTCTTGCTGGAGATAGCGGAATTAGATGACCGATTTAGAGCTTTATGCCTAGAAGCTAGAGATAGTTAAGTTTTAACCTCATATGAAAAAACAACCGGAGGCGCCTATATAGGCTAGCCTCCGGTTATTTCATTTCCTATTTTGCCATCCCAGCCCTTACGATTCTAAAAAATCTGTGTTGACAGACATTATAAGATAACATATAATAAGTACACTTAATAAATAGAGGTGGAAACAATGGAATTTAGTTTCAGTTTGAAAATTAGAGCAACAAAAGAAGCTGTTTGGGAGTATTATGCTAATATTGAAAAATGGTATGCCTGGGAAGAGGATTTAAAAAATATTACATTAAACGATGATTTTAAGACTGGATCCCATGGGACGATGGAGCTTGAAGGTATGCCTCCTATGGATTATCAGCTTACCCTGGTAACGGCCTTCAAAGAATTTTGGGATAAAACAGCCACTCCTTTTGGTGACATCCTTTTTGGACACCAAATAATGGAGAACAATGATGGAAGTGTAACGGTCAAACATTCTGTATCCTTAGATAGTGAGGATAAGCAACATTTAGAATTTTTACGCCAGGTGTTCTCAGATGTCCCTAACTCTATATTTATTCTGAAAGAGCTTTTGGAAAGATAGGGGGGATTGCTGTTTGTTTACATCGAAATATAAAAAAGATTCAGAACAATCAACTGGCTTGTTGTTTATGAGGGTGTACAATAAATGGCACTTCATGATAAAAAAAGAGTTAAAAAAAATGAATCTGACTCACCCTCAATTTGTTGTTTTAGCCTCTCTTGCCTATCTAGCTCAAACTAATGACGAAGTGACTCAAGTCATGATTTCTAAACTTTCCGGGATAGACGTAATGACTGTTTCTCAAATATTGAGTTTATTAGAAAAACATGCATATATAGAGAGAAAAGAACACTCCAGAGATTCAAGAGCTAAGGCTGTTATTTTGAACAAAAAGGGAGAAGATATTTTACAAAAAGCGGTTCCTGTAATCGAGCAAATTGATGAGTTATTCTTTGGAAAACTAGTTGAGGATGAAGATCATTTCAAACACCTTCTTGCTAGGTTAAACGAAGAATAGTTTAAACGGAATCTTGGTTGCGTTTTGCAACCAAGATTTTTTTGCTTCTTACCGTGCTCGAGGATTCTTTGAAGGTACGAGAATAGCGATAACTAATTGCCTTGTATAATAAACAAGCCCCCATCAGCCGGATAAGAGAATCCAACTGATGGGGTGCTGTTGTTATCGTAACCAATTTCCTATTTTGTCATCCCCTTCCTCTGGTGGATTTCAAAGCCAAGTGCTACTAGCAAGAGAAGCAGGCCCACTGGCAGGTAGAAGCTTGGATAGACTGAATGGGTGCCGTAGATGTCGAAGACGCCTTTTAGGAAGGAGCCGAAGATGAGGGTGAGGACGCCCATCTTGTAGGCTGCTTTGGCATTTTCTGATCTGAGGAAGTACTTATGAAGTTTTTGGGCCAGCAGATTAGGTATGACGACGATTGTTCTCATTGTTTTACACCGCTCACCTCTGGGGGGAGCTTTCTCCTTTCCTTAGTGCTAACTCTAATGTAAAGCATGAACCTAAAAGCTACTTAAAAGCAGTGGAAAAAAATGAAGAGACTATTTAAAATAGGGATGAGTCGACAAATGAGTTTAAAGATAAGCTAGAAAAATTAAAGGGGAATAGCATCAGATGAAAAATTGGGAAGACCACATTCCAAGCAATATTCAAAACAAGTTGGATGCATTAGGTGATGAGGGGCTACAATGGAAAAAGGACTTAAACTCAGTTATTGATTGCATAGCAAAAGAGTGGAGCCTTTCTTTGGAGCAAATCCTCGAAGGAGGATCAGAGGCCTTTGTAGCAAAATGTGCCTTGAGAAATCAAGAAAAGGGGATTCTCAAATTATTTATGCCTCAACTAGAGGGGAATTCCGAGTTTGAGCAACAGGTAGAGGCCCTTAGAGTTGTAAATGGAGCGGGATATGTCAAGTTGCTCAAGCATGATGTCAAGAGGAAAGCAGTCTTACTAGAGTGTTTGGGCGAGCCATTGAGTGAGTCTGACTATTCTATTAGAGAGCAAATGAAGATAATTTGTGGGCTACTTAAGAAAACCTGGATTCCCCTCGATGAAAAACAGGAGCTAAGACTGATGGGACAATTAATTGGGTGGTTTCAAGACTTTATCCTGTCCACTTGGGAAAAATTAGAGCAACCGTGCAGTAAAGAAATCATTGAACGGGCGCTCTTGTTTTTAGAATCAAGAAGAAAGTGCCTGTCTTCATATCAATCTGTGCTAGTCCATGGGGATCCACACGCTGACAATATACTGAAAGCACTAGATTCCAATGAGCTATCTTATAAATTGATAGATCCGGATGGAATCCTAGGAGAACCTGCCTACGACCTTGGAATCCTCGTTCGAGAATGGGTGGAGGAGTTAGTTGATGCTCCTTTGGAAAAAGCTATTGAGAGAGTTCTCTTGCTTCATAATGAAACTGGAGTTGAGAAGCAGAGCATCTGGGAATGGGCATTCATTCAATCTGTCTCAACGGGGTTGTTTTTAAAAGTAATTCAAGAACATGGCTTAGGTGATACACTCTTAAGAATTGCTCAGGAATGGTTGTGCTTTGAGCAGTTCCCAGTTCCAGTATAAATATTGAGATAAAAAGAGCTTGTTACTCCTTTTCTTCTATTAAAGTGCTATAATAAAGTAAAAGCCACCTAGCTTACTAGATAGAGGCTAGATGGAAGTTATGAAGATTTTGGAGGCACTTATTTATGGGATTTTTAGGCTATGACAAGAATGAAAAACTAGCATTTAACTTCAAGAAAGCCTGCGGCTTATGGTTAATGGCCGTCGCGTCGGTGATTGCGGTGGCAACCTTGATTGGCGGCAAGCAAATTATCAATATGCAGGTTTTCAGTATGGGCTACATTGCCAGCTTTTTCGCTATTAACCAGAATAAGACCCTGCTTAATAAATTATCAAGGGGTAGCTCTAGCCCCTTCCAGAAGAAAGTAGCCCTCTATGCGGTCATTTTACTCTTTGTCTTAATGGCTATCTTAGGCGGTCCCTTCTTCGCAACCGAGAATTGGCGCCTCATCTGGCTGGGAGCCTTAATGGCTACCGCACTGCATTTCTTCCCTTTCTATTTCGTGCATGGCAAGTCTATGATTTATCTAGCCCTGGTATGTGCCATCAACATTGCGGTGGGCTATCTTTTCCCTAATATTTCCATGGTGGTCATCGCCTATGTGGATGCTACCATCAAGTTCGCCTTCGGGGCCTATCTCTACTTTTTGTCGCGACCATCTCAACAAGCATAAATAGTTCATTTTACCTTTTAATTTGTCGTTAAAAGGTATATTTTATAAGCATTTGGTTATTTTTGTGAGGTGAATAAGGATGATTAAAAAGCTAGCAATCGTCAGCCTATCAGCTGGGGTATTGGGCGAAGATTTCGTCCAGCATGAGCTAGAAATTGGCCTTAAAAGGCTGACAGACCTTGGTCTAGAGGTGAGCTTTATGCCTAACGCGCTCAAGGGAATTGACTATTTGAAGCAGCACCCGGAAGCACGGGCGGCCGATTTGTTACAGGCTTTTAGAGATCCAGAGATTGACATGATTCTCTGTGCCATTGGTGGCGACGATACTTATCGACTCTTACCCTACTTATTTGAGAACGGAGAGTTGGCTAGTGCTGTGTGCCAAAAGGTCTTCCTCGGTTTCTCCGATACGACCCTCAATCACTTGATGTTGCATAAAGTCGGGCTCAATACTTTTTATGGACAATCCTTCCTTGCGGATATTTGTGAGCTCGACCAGGACATGTTGCCCTATACACGACAATACTTTGAGGAATTAATAAAGACAGGTACAATAAAAGAAATCAGACCGAGCGAGTTGTGGTATGAGAGCCGGACTGACTTCGGCGTCGACCAAATTGGCAAGCCTTTGAAGTCTCACTCGGACCATGGTTTTGACTTGCTTCAGGGGAATCCAGTCTTCTCGGGTGAGATTCTTGGAGGTTGCCTTGACTCACTCTATGACATCTTTAATGGGGAGCGCTATACGGATATGCCCCTACTCTGTAGCCGATATGCCTTGTTCCCCCAAAAAGAAGACTGGGTTGGGAAAATCCTCTTACTGGAATCTAGCGAGGAAAAAATGCCACCTGAGAAATTCTATCAAGCACTCACTCTGCTGAAGGAGACAGGTATCTTCGATTCGATTTCCGGCTTGCTAGTAGGCAAGCCCATGGATGAGGCATATTCGGAAGAATACAAGCAGATCTTGGTCGACGTCATCGCCAATCTAAGTCTGCCCGTGGTCTTTAACCTCAACGTTGGCCATGCTCAACCCCGCTGCATCATTCCCTTTGGCCTGAAGGCGACCGTAGACGCGACCAATCAGGTTATCAGGTTTGAAGGATAATTGGGAACTTGAATAGGGCGATAGCCTTCAATGAGGAAGCTCTTGGAACAAATCCAATCGTGGGCACCACAACTTATTTTGACAAAAATATCAGCTAGAGGAGAGACCTCATGTTCAAACACACCAAAACCATCATCCTATCCCTCGGCCTCGTCTTAGCTCTCGCAGCCTGCAGTCCTAAGCCAAGTGGCCAAGAAGCAAGCCCCTCTCATCCTAGCTATTCTAACCTTAATAGTCCAAGTAGCCTGGAAGAAGTGAGGACCCTCTTGTCTGCTCATTTGGACAAGGATAGTGTCGAGGAATTCCTCCAGCTCGTTAAGGACTACAATGACATTGTGGGACCTAGTGGGCTCAAGGGTGACTTCACCGAATTCACCAAGACGGACTACGATGTGGCCAAGATTAACCCGCTCTGGCATGAGCAGAAGGGGGATTTTATCGGGACTAATTGCCGCATTAACAGCTATACTTTGCTCAAAAATACCATTGAGATTCCGTCAGTCAGCCAGGATGATGAGCTACTTTTCATGGATAACGATGCCATCGACAAGGGACATGTCATGGATGACAAGGATAAGGTGGCCTTCAATATCCTCTTCTCCCGGGTTAAGACCGAGGCTACCCAGGACGTCAAGGTCCACGCCAAGCGTATGGCGCAATACCTGTCCCAGTTCAAGTTCAATGACAAGGTTAGAATGCTGTCGGTGGTCTTGCATGATAATCTGGATGGCGACAGTCTCTTCATCGGCCATGTCGGCGTCTTAGTTCCAGCCAAAGAGGGCTATCTTTTCCTCGAAAAGCTGACCTTCGAAGAGCCTTATCAGGCCATCAAATTTGCCAGCAAGGAAGAGGTCTATCAATATCTGGGGACTAAATATTCTGACTATACTGGCCCTGGCTTGGCCAAGCCCTTTATTATGGACAATGATCAGTGGGTGGAGGGGACTCAATAGCTAGTTTATAGCCATTACCATAAGTTCTAAGACGGGAGTCAATGGGATAAACAATCCGAGAACTCAGACCGGATGAGGGTAATCAATTAGATAAGCTTGTATGTGAGGCCATCTTATCCTTAGTTTAGCAGAAATGTCACTATCAAGAATGAAAGGAAAAAATCAATGCAACAATTAGACCAAGTCTATGATCAACTTCCGATTATATCTTTTGATAAGAGACAAGAACTACATGATTGGTTACTAGCCAATGAACAAACTTCGCCAGGTATTTGGATTCGGATTTTCAAGGCCAAGTCCAAGTTGCCATCGGTGACCTTCCATGAGGTCTTGGAAGAAGGGCTTTGCTTCGGGTGGAGTGAAAGCATGCGACGGTCCTATGATGAGCTGTCCTACCTGCAGAAGTTTACACCTCGCAAGGGCAAGTCTACCCAGTCTGAGCGGAATTTAAGACTGGTTGACAAGCTAGCAGCCGAGAATCGTATGCGACCTTCGGGCTACTCGGCTTTAGGTTTAAAGCCAAAAAACTAGATTTACTTTGTTTGAAAGGAGCCACCCATATGGCCAAGGACTTAAGTCAATTATCCTTAGAAGAACTCTGGCACTTGTTTCCTATCTTCCTAGTGGCGCCTAAGCCCCAGTGGGAGACCAATTATCAAGAAATGGCCGTGCGTTTGGAACAAGTCCTAGGAGACTTGCCTCTGGTTCGTATCAGCCACATTGGTAGCACGGCCATCCCGGGCATCTGGGCCAAGGATATCGTTGATGTCTTGGTCGAGTTGGCACCCCAGGCGGATTTGCGCCTAGCCAGTGATCGCCTGATTCAGTCTGGTTTTCTTAAAATGTCGGAGTCAGAGGGGCGGGTGTCCTTGAATGCGGGTTACACCCCACAAGGCTTCGCAGACAAGGTCTATCACATTCACTTGCGCTACCAAGGAGATCACGACGAGCTCTACTTTAGGGACTATCTCAGGGAACATGCCCAAGTAGCCAAGGACTATGAGGCGCTCAAGCTAGCTCTCTGGACGCAGTATGAGCACAATCGTGATGCCTATACTGATGCTAAGACTGACTTCATCCAAATTTGGACGCGCCAAGCCCGTCAGGACTATGGGGTGCGCTATGACTAGCTAGCAGTATTTTAGCAGGTCAAGATAATCATTTAGAGGCAGGGTCAAACCCTGCCTCTTTTGCTGGATTCACATAATAACCAGCCCTTAAATAAATTTCACAAAGTATATTGTGAAACCCTATTCTCCTGTGATACAATAGGGTTTGGCTTTCTAGATATTTTGTTATTGGCACATTCAATAAGGGTGAAAAAGAATGGGCTTGTGATTTTATCTAAAGCGCCAATTAAGAAGGGAAAATAGGAGGGAAGAAACGATTTATGTTCAAACGAGATCAACAAAATCGGTCCAAGGCTAAACGGCTTAGCCTAGCTCATCATCTTGTACTCGTGACGCTCTTACTGACAAGCATGCTGCCATCTCCAGCAGTCCTTGCGGAGGATAGTCCAGCAATTAATGAAGCGGTGACGAGTGTCGAGCCAGACAATCAAACATCGGAAGAATCAGCTCAGTCTGAATCTTCAGCTTTACCAAACACACCAACGGGTAACCTATTGGATGATGACGAAGACGACGGTAACCTTGCCAATGGCTTATCGAGCGAGTCATCTGATCATTCAGAAGATTTACCACAGACGCTAGAACCTAAAATCGACTACGATATTAAGGAACGCGCGCACTACCAATATGTTGCCGATCCAGACATGGATGCGGGAGCAGAAGAAGTTGTTGAAGAGGCAGTCCATGCGGGTCGTAAGACTACCACGACCTATAAGAAGGTCACGACACCGGATGTCGACCTAGGCCCAGGTGTGGAGGAAGCCTTAAAATCAGATAAATATATGTACACTGATGAGAAAATCTACTCAGTAGACTACTCTCAAAAATCACCAAGTGAACAGATTGTAATCGACAAGCTCTTCGTATCAGTGCCTGCCACTCAAAAATTAGGGCCAAGCACTGGTGTCAGAGAATTGGCGCAGTCCGATGCAACCTTAATTAAGCCGACAGAGGGTACCTATAAGGGCTACACCCTAACGACTGATATGTTGGATCCAAATAACCCAGCTATTAGAACCATTAAGTATCGAGCAAGAGTCATGGGGACTGATAAATGGGAAGAGGTTGATTTCAGCCGTGACGAAGACCTATACAAGGAAATGTTGGAGAAGAGTTACAACTATCTTATTGAAGTTGCCAGTGGGGGGCATATTGAACGCCTCATTCCTCTAAGAGAGAACAACTTGGTAACGCAAGAGGATGCGGTTCGTCGCTACTTTGCTAAAAACACCATGTCAGATGCCCTCTATGCCGATGTCAAAGCCAACTATCAACGTTTGCAATTAGCTGCAGGGAAGTTGGAAGCCATGGGTAAATTTGATAGCGTACAAAAATGGATGGAGGCCTGGTCTAATATTACCTACTCCTTATTAAGTCAACGCTATAATTATGCCAACGGCAAGGATAACTTGAACGTTTACTATAATGGGGAAATTCCTCAAGATGTACGTGACAGCTTTGAGAACGCAATTAGCTATATTCCTTTTGAATATCGTAAGAATTTACTTTATTTGAATGTAACAGACCAATTATGGGAAACTGACGATCAAGAGCAAATAGGTGCGACCTACGGTCCGACTGGTAACATCAATATTCTCTATCAGGCGTCCCGTGATGGCAAACCAATTACTAGCCCTGTAGTGAATATGTTGCGTACACTGCTCCATGAAATGGGTCATGTAGTCGATCATAATGCGGGAATTTTCGGTGTTTATGAATTTGAAAAAGCAGCGCCTTACTTTTTTGCACGTACCAATGTTCAAGGATTTAGACACTCGCAAGAATTCGAGGCGGTCTTTAACGAATATGTTAAGGGCAAAGGGCCATACGAAGAGTATTACACTAGTAGCGCGAAAGAAGCCTTTGCGGAGTTTCTAGGGCAATACGTGGCTAAGAAAGTCTTTAATTGGCAATATCTGCGCTATAAAATGGTTGATGGTCAGTTGACCTATGATCCAAATGGCTATAGCCCAATGGGCAAGTTAGAACCTTATTTTGCTAATCTCTACCATCAATTGTTCGAGCCAGCTGTTCGTTCCAAGATTGTAGTAGACACCATCACCACGGAAGAAAAAGAACTGAAGCACGGCTTAATCAAGGTTGGGGTTCGTCCTGAGGAGGAATTCGAAGATTTAGATTATGAGACGGAAGAACGCTTGGATAACACCTTAGAACAAGGCCAACGTCAAGTCTTGCAAACAGGTGTTAATGGTCAAGTCCGTAAGCTGACAACTTACAAACTTGTCAATACGGAGACAGGCGAGATGAGTAGCGAGGTGACCAGAACCGTTGTTAAGCCAATGGTTAAGGAAATCATTCTGGTGGGGACTAAGCCACCATTCTCAGAAGCCAAAGGCGACCAATTCAATAATGGGGCAGCAGCAGTAGCGTCTGAGTTGCCAGAATTGTCTATCCCGGAAGAAGCTTCAAGCAGCCAAGCTTCCTCTGAATCCTCTTCGAGTGCATCGCAAGAGAAGCCGGCTGAAAAACCAGCTGAGAAGCCAGCTCAGAAACCAGCTAAAAAATCAGAATTTAGCAATGTCATCTCAAATGCAACCAACTGGTTGGTGACAGGTTTCTTCGCGGTAGTTTCTTGGGTGACTTCGGTCTTTAAGAAATTTTTCTAATCTAGTCCTTTACTCTCCCTAGTTGGAGAGTCACCCTTAAATCGACTAGTCTTAGGACTTAGTTCTGTCATTGACAGGACTAGGTCCTTTTCTTATTGTGACGCGATTTCTGAGGGGTGAGGCCATAAAATGTTCTAAAAAAATTCACATCTTATATTGTGGCTGCCTCAGTTCCTGTGGTAAACTAGAAGTTGGGTCTTTAGATAGAATGTTATTTGCAGACTAAATTAGGATGCGATTTTATGTGCATGTGACATTTTATGTTAAGGATCCGATCAAAAACGGAAACAGGAGGGAACAATCGATACATGTTTATAACAAACAAGAAGGATCGATCGATGGCTAAGCGACTTGGCACCATACATCGACTTGTGATTGTAGCACTCTTGCTGGGTAGTGTGCTACCATCCCCGGCAGTGTTTGCGAATGAAGACCCAGCGGTTCTTCAGGCAGGTCATGAAGTTGCCAGTGTAGAGCACCGTCAAGAAGCACCTGTAGCTGATGAGGCAGCTACGCGTCTTGAATCCGGTAATCCGCTAGCAAGTCAGGTGCCTGCGATATCTGCATCAGCAGAATCATCACAAGCAGCGCCTTCAAGTGCAGCGCAGACTTCTCCTGCTGTGGGTAACCTAGCGGAAGAAGCAGCCGGCGACTATGGCGGGGGTAACCTTGCTGAAGACGACCAGCCAGCTGAGTCATCTGAACATACAGGACCTAATCTTAGGGCTCCTGACCCCAAAGTCGAGCATGAAATCACGGAGTCGGCCAGCATCGAATATATTGCTGACTCAGAGATGGATGCAGGCTTAGAGGATGTCGTTGAAAAGCCAGTTGATGGTGGCGTCACAACCACGACTACTTACAAGGTAGTAAAAGCACCGGCCGTTGATTTAGGGCCAGGCGTGGAAGACGCTTTGCGGTCAGACAAATATATGTACACTGATGAGAAACTTTATTCTGTGGACAGCTCTCAGGCGCTGCCAAGTGATAAGATTGTCATCAACAAACTCTTCGTACCAGTGCCAAGCACACAGCATCTTGATCAAGGCACCGGCGTGAGAGAGCTAGTACAGTCTGATGCAACCTTGCTTAAGCCAACAGATGGTGTCTATCAGGGTTATACACTAACGACTGAAATGTTAGACCCTAATAACCCTAATATTCGTAGCATCCGATATCAGGCGCGAGCAATGGGGACCAGCAATTGGGAAGATATTGACTTTAGCCGTGATGAAGACCTCTATAAGGTCATGTTAGAGAAAACCTTCGCTTACTTAATCGAAGTATCCAGTGGGCGTCATGTCGAACGCTTGATTCCTTTGGATAAGCAGAATTTGATTACGCAGAAGTATGCGGTTCGACGCTACCATGCCAAGAACACTATGACCGATGCGCTCTATGCGGACGTTAAGGCCAACTATCAGCGCTTAGAATTAGCGGCTGAGCATCTTAAGGCCTTAGGTAAGCTGGACGAGCGCCAACAAGGCATGATTGACTGGGCTAAGATTGCTTATACAGGTATGACTCAACGTTATAACTACCTCAACGGTAGCGACAATCTCAACGTTCATTATGAGGGAGATATTCCTCAGAGTGTTCGGGATGAGTTTGAGGCAACCATTAAGAAAATTCCATTTGAATATCGGAAGAACTTAGTCTACTTACGCGTGTCAGATAAGAAATTGCCAAGTGCGGCTAAGACCAATGATGCCATTGGTTTGGCTTACTATGCGACTGGCAATATTGATCTCTTGTACTACACGTCAAGTTATGGCTACCCAGTGGATCAACCAGCCACAGCCATGATTGCCACACTACTGCATGAAATCGCCCATATCATCGACGCTAACGCCGGGATTTTCGGGGCGGTGGAATATGCTTATCCTGCGACTTACCGCGATTCTCGTAGTAATGTCCTAGGGTTTAGAAATACCCAAGAATTTGAAGGCGTCTTTAATTCAGCCTTCAAAGACAAACCAGACTACAGCGAATACTACACCAAGAACATTGAGGAAGCCTTCGCTGAGTTCATGGGTCGCTATGCGGCTAAGAAGATATTTAATTGGGAATATCCTCGCTATAAGACCGTCAATGGCTCCCTAGTCTGGGATGCACAGGGCTTCACCCCAATGGATCAAGCGGAACCTTATTTCGCTAAACTCTATGAGGAATTATTTGAGCAACCTGTGATTTCAAAAGTGGTGGTAGATACTGTCACTAAGGTAGCGACCCAAGTCCAAAATGGCTTAATTAAAGTTGGGACGCGTCCTGATAAGGAATATGTAGATGTTCCTTACGAAACAGAGGAGCAGAAAGATGACACCTTAGAAGCGGGCAAACGTGAAGTCTTGCAAGCCGGTGTCAACGGTCAACTCCTCAAGCTGACGACTTACGCTCTAGCCAACAAGGCGACTGGCGAATTAGTCAGCAACACAACTGAATCTGTGGTCAAAGCCATGGTCAAAGAAATCATCCGCGTAGGTACCAAAGTGGGTGGCAATGAGACCCCAACTGACCCAGAATCAAGTTCTTCTCAAGAATCTTCAAGTGAATCGAGTGAAGCATCAAGTATGAGTGAATCGACAAGTTCGGAGTCCGAGTCCTCATCATTCTTCTCAGAATCCAAAGGCGACCAATTCAATAGCGGGCAAGCTGATATTCAGTCTGAATTACCAGAACTGATCATCTCAGAAGACCCTGCTAGCAGCCAACTACCAGCAGAAGAATCCGCACTTGCTTTGGAAGCTAAGCCAGCCAATGGTCCAGCGGATAACGCGCAACTACCAAACACTGGGGCAACGAGTGATGCTGCCTTGTTTGCGGTAGGTCTCGTCGCTATGCTTGGTGGGATGAGCTTAATCTTGATCAAGAAAAAAGAAAATGCCTAATCTATTCGCGCTCTCCTCTAACGGTTAGCTAGGAGCACCGCAATAGACAGACATATGGCACCCCCTGACGAGGGGGTGTTTTTTTATTGAAATCAGCCGTTTCCTCAGGCATCAGGTCTTGTTTTTGATGGCCAATGTGGCTAGAATAGAGAGGAAGAAAAGCCCAGGAAGCGGAGGTAGTAAGGAATGTGGCTCCCCTATAGAAAACTAGTCTTTTATGGTGCCTATCTGCGTCAAAGCCAGAAGGAAGCAGACCGCCGCTTGCTAGCTGAGTACGACCTCACTAGTGGTCAGCTGACTTGGAAAAAGGAAAGTCCCACTGACCTAAGCCGGCGTGTGGCCTGGACCCTGTGGTCCCTAGGCTTGGTCATCTTACCCTTGCTAGCCGGGCGCCTCATTCGCTGGTTGGGTTATGATGCGGGGCGTCAGCCGCACTATCCGGATAGCTATCTAGGTAGCCTGGGGGCAGTGGCCTTACCTCTGCTCTTGGGGCTCTTATTAGCGCTAGTATATGAAGGCGTGTCAAGTCATCTCAGAAGCCAAGTCAAGTCAGTGCCAGCGCCAGACCAGGCCACTCAGCGTGCCATTTTGAGCGATTTCCGTGACCAGACTTTGCGTTTTAATGGGACCTTACCGGGACGCCAGCGGCCTTATCTGGTCAATGGGCTTTTGTTGTTAGGCTATCTCTTTGGCCTGGTGCCCTTAGTTTGGGGGCTCTACTGGCAACCCGTTCTGCTCTCATCCTTTGTGGCTCGCCTGGGAATTTTGGCCTTTCTCCTATCCTTGCTGCCAAGCTTTATCTTGACCCTCTTGCTTAAGTCCTGGGTCATCCAGCGACTCTTGCGTAATATAGACCAGCAAGCTTAAGCTTTCAATAATGTAAGATAACCCGGCTAACTGTAAGCTCAGCTTATGGTTGGCCGGGCTTTTTGTGTCTAAACTTAAGCTAAGAAAACTTAAAGGAGCATTCCCATGAAGAAATTAAATGCCAATCAAATCAAATACCTGCTAGCAGCCCTGATGGTATTGGACCATCTGCCCCATGTGCCTGGCCTGGTGCCACCAGTCTGGGAGGCTATCTTCCATGCGGTGACACGCTGTGTGGCCGCGGGCTTTGCCTATTTGGCGGTAGAGGGCTTCCTCCATAGCCGCAATCTGCGCCGCTATCAAGTCCGCCTCTGGGGTGCTGCTACCATCATGGCGGCCGGCAACTGGTTGCTTAACAGCCTCTTGGCCGAGCGCGGTGTCCATATCAGCAATAATATCTTCCTAACCCTAGCCCTAGGAGTGAGCGTGCTGGCATTGGCCTTCCCCCGTCAAAGCCTAACGACACAAGCCAAACGCCTCCGTTGGGCAGGTGCCGGCTTGCTCTTCTTAGTCGGACTCTTGTTGACAGAAGGGGGCATGGTGGTACTGCCCTTTATCTTGATTACTTACTGCTGCCGTCAGCGCCAGGGGCTACGGAACTTGCTTTATCTGGGGCTAGCCTTGATTCTCTTTGCTCTCTCTTACTCCATCTACGATAGCTGGCAGGAAACCCTCACCATGCTGCTCTACAACTCTGACTGGCTTTTCATTAGCGTCTTGCCGCTCTTAGCCCTCTACAATGGCCAAAGAGGCAAGCAGTCAGCCTTCAACCGCTACTTCTTCTATATCTTTTATCCGCTACATCTCTGGCTTCTGGCCTTGGTGGCAGCAGGTCTGGCTAAATAGGCCTTTCCTTGCCTGACGAGCTTAAATAGGTTACACTAGGGCTAGGTACTCCAGTAACCAAGGTGACTCCCCTTACCATCAGTCACCCAAGGAGGTAAAACATGAAAAAATTACATCTAGTCTTAGCCAGTCTGGCAACCGCTACTAGCTTCTTGTTGGCCCCTCAAGCAGCCTGGGCCAATGAATCGGACGATAGCCAAGAGTCCAGTTCCGCTCTTTCAGAGTCTAGCAAGGAGTTAGAAAACAAGGAGCAGGAAGAGGCCTTCTTCAAGACCCTCTTGAAGGTGGAGCCAAGTGCTATTGACAAGGGCCAAGATAAGATTTTTGAATCATCCAAGAACTGGATGTATGAGGCCGTGGATGGCAAGGAGCCCCCTAAGCCAACCGAACGTCCTTACAAGATACCTGAGGACTGGAAATTGCATCCATCCTTAACCAAGGACGACCGTCGGGATGTAGGTTATCGTATCATGACGCCTGGTATGAAGGGCTATGTCAATCTCTATACCTTAGAGGCCTATGCGACTTCGCCCCTCAAAGGTGGCAAGTTGATTACCGATAAGGAGCTGCAGGAACGAATCGAATCGGACCGGGAAGATGCCCTCTTCCAAGATAAGCTTGAGATAGACGGCAAGCAATTCCAAGCTCGCTATGAAGTGGAGCCTAACCAAGGCATGGCCTGCCTAGTCCTCTACCGCTTAGAGGATACGGGTAAAGAAGATGATTCTGTCTTAGTCGGCGCCCTCTATTTCCCCTTGGAACGGGACCAAGACCTAGAAACGGCCATCAGTCAGCAAGTAGCTAATCTCAAGGGGATTTTAAGCCAATTGAGTAAGGATAAATAAGGTGGTCTAACAACTAGTTCTATGACCATAGTGAGGTCAATGCCTTTAGTCGAGGGCATTCAATTAAGACAAGAAAAAGAGGCCTAGGGCCTCTTTTTTAATGATCTAGATAGAAATAAATATTAGCTTTTCCTTCTTGAGCCGTGCCCGTGTAGACCCGGGTGTCTAAGCCGCCTATCTGGAAGCCATAGGCAAGATAGAAGCGACAAGCAATCAGGTTATTATCTTGGCCAATGGTATAAATGCCACGCGAGCCACGTTCTTTGGCGATTTGGCGTCCTCGGTCCAGCAATTGGCTAGCAATGCCTTGCCCACGGTAGGTACTGGCGACCTTGAGGTCAGCTAGGTAGCTATAGGCGAAGAAGCCATCCTGGAAGATGGCCAGGCCAAGGCAAGTCTCCTTGTCAAAGGCACCTAGGGCGAAACCGGCTTGGTTAATCTGCTGGAGGTCATAGGTTTCATCCGGGAAGCGCATGAGGCTGGTGTCATGGTCGGCCAGTAAACGTTCCTGGTAGGACCAAACACCCTCCTTGTAAGAGGGCAGGAGTTGGCCGATAAGGGGAAAGTCTTCATTGGGAAGTTGAAGAGCGGCCTGGCGCTCAGGAGTAATTAAATGGATATCAATCATAGGCTGTCCTTTCTAAGGGCGGGGCAATCACTTACTTTGCCTCAGTCTAGTCTCTGCTATGAAATTTGTCAAGGTCTGACCGATATGGGGGGAGACTCTGGCGATAGATAGGAGGTGTGGATTAGTAGGCCGTGGGCTTGGTTTTGGGATGCAAGATATAGCTAATAGTTATATCGCGTTCTAGCAAAATAGTCTAAGGGAATAAGGCCTTCTATCTTGTTTTGCCTCAGTTAACTTTGTTATACTGCCTTTACAGTAATCATTAGCTTTTAGTTAGGAGGAGACAAGATGTCAGATTTACTTTCACTCTATGAAACACTCAAGTCCAAAAAATGGGTTGACCTTAGCCATGTCATTAATGAGTCCAGCCCTCACTTCCCGGCTCTACCTGCTCTAGAGAAGGAAGACCTCTTCACCCTTAAGGATGGTTTCCACGTTCAGAAGATCTCGGTGGTGGGCCAATACGGGACCCACATTGACGCCCCAATCCACTTCGTGGCAGGCGGCCGCTGGCTGGACCAGATCGAGCTCAAGGATCTGCTCCTACCTCTCTATGTCATTGACAAGTCGGCCCAAGTGGCGGAGAATCCTAACTATATCCTGACCAAGCAAGATATCTTGGATTTTGAAGCAGAACATGGTCAAATTCGCCCTGGCAGTTTTGTAGCCTTCCGGACTGACTGGTCTAAGCGTTGGCCAAGCCAGGATGCTATGCGTAACCTAGATGATGCTGGTGTTCAGCAGAGCCCAGGTTGGAGTCGCGAGGCCTTGGAATTCCTGATTAAGGAACGCCAAGTCAAGGCAGTGGGCCATGAGACCTTTGACACCGATGCTGGTATTCCGGCAGCGGAGCATGGCCTAGTGAACGAATACTATCTCTTGGAGCAAGATATCTACCAAGTAGAAGTCTTGAACAACTTGGACCAAGTGCCAGCCACTGGCGCCTTGATTAGTGTCAGCTTCCCACATTGGGAGCAAGCGACTGGTTCGCCTGTGCGCGCTATTGCCATTTTACCTTAAGCCAGCCAAGGAGGTCGGATTTCTGAAGTCCGGCCTCTTTTTTATGGGGGTGTGTGGCAACTGGCTTTGTTTGACTCAGCTAGGGCTTGGTGTATACTAGGGCTAAGAAGTCTATAAGGAGGCGCAAGGCTATGACCAGACGGAAAATTAAGTTGCTAGACAGCGATGATTTGAGAAACCAGTTAGATTCCTACTACCAAGTCGCTAGTCAAGAGACTTGTGCACAATTCGGCCGGGATTTGGTAGCGCATCTGATTAAATTGACTGGCTCTAAGGTAGGGCAGGAGCCTGATATTGAGGCAGGCTGGGCGGTCAGCCAAGCTTGTTTGGCCGGCCAGGTCCGTATGCACGATGTCAGACAGGCAGGCTTCAAGATACACGCCCTAGCCAAGCAAGCCGAGAATCCTCTAGAACAAGCCCTTTTGCGGGTCATCGGCCATGCGGTGGCGACCGCCCATATGAAGGAACACGCCATGGTCGCCAGTGATTATGCAATCAAGCTTATTAACCTAGCCTATCCAGATGACCTGTCAGCCGTTCAAAAGGAACGCCAGTGGCAGTTGGATTGGTGGCAAGACAAAACAGACTATGATAGAACCTAGCTTCTGTCATAGTTTTTTTGTTTTCTTAGGAGCATCAATATGTCCCAACTATAGCCTCTTCTAGAAAGACTCTCATATAACAGATGCGGTCGGAAAATGTTGACAGGCTGGGAAAGGGCCGGTAAAATATAATTGGAGAAAAACGCTTACACTCAACATTTTTTGATTGCTATCACTTAAGGAATAGGGAACCGTTCGAATGAGCATGAAAGAAGGGCTAATGATGCGTTACTGTCAACTTTATACAGGTCAACAAATGCCTGTCTTAGGTATGGGATTCTACCAGGTTCCAGTTTTGGAGACGGCTAAGGTTGCGAGCCAGGCCATTGAGATCGGCTATCGACTCTTTGATACAGCCTATTACTATGGAAATGAACAGGGAGTCGGGCAAGCCGTCAGGCAATCGGGACTTCCGCGCCAAGATTTTTTTATAACGAGCAAGGTCAATAGTTCCGGGTATTTGGCTACGAAGCAGGCCATTAAGCAAGCGCTCGACAAGATGCAACTAGATTATCTGGACCTCATGCTCATTCATTGGATAGTGCCTGATTATATGGGGACCTATCGGGCCATGGAAGAGGCCGTTTCAAAGGGCTATGTGCGCGCCATTGGTATTTCCAATTTTGGACGTAAGGAAATTGAGACCGTCTTATCTGCTTGCCGCGTTCGCCCGGCTGTCCTGCAGAGCGAGTGCCATCTCTTCCACCAACAAGGCGCCATGCGAGCTTACACCCAGCAGGTAGGCATTCAGTTTGAAGGTTGGGCGCCCTTTGCTGAAGGTCGCCGGGAAATCTTCCAACATCCGGCTGTTGCCGCTATGGCGCGCCGTTATGGTAAAAGCGTAGCCCAAGTCCTCCTAGCCTTTTTGATGCAAGAAGGTGTGATTGTCATTCCGAGGACTGTTAACCCTGGCCAAATGAAGGA
>ERZ773038.575-NODE-575-length-23612-cov-91.954154_pt1 | contig 23612 bp, 12 predicted proteins | sample MGYA00511665_ERZ773038 | MGnify/ENA primary metagenome ERZ773038 (study PRJEB29015, sample SAMEA2737966) | human oral metagenome | biome: human oral; feature: human-associated habitat; material: dental | place: China | collected 2028 ... | reverse complement strand
TCGGTCATGTACATGCCCAGCGGCTGCTTGGCGGCCTCGACGACGACGTTGGCGATATTGGCCGCCAGCAGCGTCACCGGCAGCTCGATCTTCCCATCGGACAGGACGGAGGCCATCCACGGCGCCACCAGGACCAGGCCGAGGCTCAGCCCCCCTCCCATCGCGGCGAAGGACCTCGCCGCCCCGAAGGGGGACTCCACCCGCCCATCGGCGCGCGCCTTGGCGAAGTGCGGCCACATGGCCATGCCGGTGACCGAGACCGTCTGCGTGAGCAGATTGAACATCTGCGCGGCCAGGTTGTACTGGGCCAGGGTCTGCCCGCCCCCCAAGTGGGACAGCAGCAGACGGTCGGTCTGGAAGGCGATGGGGATGATGAGGGCCTGGACCAGCGAGGGACCCGCGGTGTCCACGATCCGGACTCCGCGCACCTCGCGCAGCCTCGGCACGTCGCGCAGCGCCTGGGACAGCAGCGGCCGGGTGGTCCGCCAGGCCACGACGACGCACACGATCGACACGAGCGTGTTGGCCATGTACGACATCACCGAGACGGCGTTGCCCGCCTCCAGACGGACGACGACGGCCAGAAGCAGCATGCACGTCAGGGCCGGGGAGACGATGCCCTGACTGATGACCTGGGTGGCCGAGCGCCCCATCCCCACGACGATCCGCTGGCCGACGCTCAGCGGCAGGGCCGCGGCGTAGACGACCAGACACAGCGTCGCGGTGACCCCGCCCCCGTCCATCAGCTTGGCGCCCAGGAGGGTCGGCCACAAGCCCGCCAGCCCGAGCACGACGCCGGTGGTGGCGATGATGAGCGCCGAGGCGAGGAGCACGCGGATCGCCGTCGTCAGGGTCCGCCGCACGATTGCATCGTGACGAAGATCGCTCGATCCGGCCACCGAGTTGAGGATCACCGCGCCGATGCCCAGATCGGTGAAGGGCATGAGGTTCGGGAAGGTGGCCAGGAGCCCGTACTGGGCGTAGGCGTCGGTGCCGAAGTGGCTGATGATGAGCCGGGTGTTGACCAGTCCGAAGACCCCGGTCACCCCCATGACGACGACCTTTGCCAGTGCCGTACGGCGTATCGGCGCCCATACACCCGATGCGGGCGCCGAACGGGTCGAAGTCATGGGATGATCTCCTCACCAGCAGACGGTCGAAGATGGATAATGGGGAACGAACACGCGTAGGATGACTCTCCTCACGCGCATTCCGCCAGGGGCCGCCGTCACGGTAGCATCATCAGACAAGCGGACCCGACGACGACCGCGCCACATCGACACATATTCGACACATACAAGAACGCCCAGCGAACATCCAGAGATCGTTTAAAGCTCCTTATCGACACCAATCGACCCATCCCACCCCCCGCATCTAACGCCTTCACGGAGAAGCCTTGCAGCCCACCATCCCGCTCCAGTCCTCACAGCGGCCCGCCACAAGGCGCACGCTGCGGGCGGGCGCGCGCGGGTACCTCCCCCCGCTGGACTCGCCCGGTTTCACTTCCTGGCCGGTCATGCGCCGCGACCTCCTCGCCTGGCTCCTCCTGGGCGACATCGCATCCGTGGCAACCCCCACGCTGCTGCACGCCCTGGTCAACCCGACCGGCGCGCTGATGACGGCCTCCACCGGTGCAGCCATGCTGCTCCTGGCCTGGTCCCTCGGGGCGCTGCGGGTCGACGTCGTCGATCAGGCCCGTTCCGGCTGGGGGCGCCTGCTGACCGCGGCCGCGGTGATTGCGCCGATCGCCATCATCGCCAAGCAGGCTCTGGCGCCGCTCTCCTCGACCATCTCCGTCCTGCTGCTCCTGCTCGCCGCCCAGACGACCCTGGCGATCATCAACCGGAGCATCGAGAGCGCCTGGCTGCGCCGCTGCCGCATGGACGGTCACGGCCTGCGGCGCACGCTCATCGTCATGGGCACGGGGGCTGAGGTCATCCTGCGCCAGCTGCATCGCCACCCGGGCGACGGTTTCCTGGTCGTCGGCTACCTGTCGGCCACCACCAGCCGCTCCCCCTCCGCCACCCCCCTGGGCGACGCCGACTCGATCAGGCACACGGTCCACTCCGAGCACATCGACGTCGTCATGACACTCGGCGGCGTGACCCCGGATTCGCTGGTCTCCATCATGCGGGCCCTGGAGGCCACCTCCGCCCGCCTCGTCGTCGCCCCCGGCCTTCAGGACGTCGTTCCCGGCCGCATGCGCGGCCTGCCGGTGACTCACGGCTGGAGCGGTCTGATCGATGTGCGCCTGCGCAGAGTGCGGCTGGTCACCAAGGACTTCGTGGACCGCGTCGCCGCAACGCTGCTCCTCGCCCTCGCCGGACCGGTTCTTCTCATCGCCGCCGCGGCGATCCGCCTGGACTCGCCCGGCCCAGCGTTCTACACCCAGATCCGCGTGGGCGAGCGCGGCCGCCACTTCACCATGTTCAAGCTCCGCTCGATGTACGTCGATGCGGATGCCCGCCGCGCGGCCGTCGTGGCCGCCGGTGGCGATGCCGGAAACAAGGTGCTCTTCAAGGACCGTCGGGACCCCCGCATCACGCGGGTTGGACGCGTCCTGCGCCGCACCTCCCTGGATGAGCTTCCCCAGCTCTTCAACGTGGTGCGCGGGGACATGAGTCTGGTCGGCCCCCGGCCGGCACTGCCCCAGGAGGTTGCGGAGTACGACTCCGAGGCCCGTCGCCGGCTCCTGGTCAAGCCTGGGTTGACCGGTCTGTGGCAGGTCTCGGGACGCTCCGATCTGTCCTGGGACTCGACGGTCGCCCTGGACCGGCACTACGTCGAGAACCGCGGTGCGCAGCTCGACGTGGAGATCCTCGCCAACACTCTGAAAGCGGTTGTCGGGGGACGGGGAGCCTACTGATGCTCACCGGCTACGTACCCGGTGGCTTCGATATGCTCCACATCGGGCATCTCAACATTCTCACGTCCGCTGCCGCCCGGTGCGACCGCCTCATCGTGGGCGTCGCCACCGACGAGTCCCTGGAGCGCATGAAGGGACGTCCGCCCATCGTTCCCCATACCGAGCGCATGGCCCTGGTCAGCGCCCTGCGGATGGTCGACGCGGTCGTGCCGGATCTCGATCAGGACAAGCGCCTGGCCTGGCGCCGGTCCCCCTTCGACGTCCTGTTCAAGGGCACCGACTGGGAGGGAACCGACAAGGGCAAGGCGCTTGAGGCGCAGATCATGGAGGTGGGCGCACGGGTGGTCTATCTGCCCTACACCCCCACCACCTCCTCAACGATGCTGCGCCGTGTACTCGCTCAGGAGATCGCCGCGCGCACCCCCGTGCCGGACGGGCGGTGAGGACCGTGCGCATCACATTCCCGCGGCGCTTCGGCAATCGCCGCGGTTTTCGTGTGACGCGCCGTCGGCTGTCCACCATGCTCGCCATCCTGGCCTTCGCCGCGCTCGCAGTCGCGGCCTGGATGCACGAGGGGGCCTCCCAGGCCGACGTCGAGCTCAACGACGGCGGGGTGTGGGTCACCAGCACCACCCAGCACCTCGTGGCGCGTCTGAACTATCCCTCCCGCCAGGTCGACGGCGCCATCCGGACCGCCTCCGACAGCTTCGACGTCACCCAGAACGCCGACAATGTCCTGGTCCCCGACACGGCCGCCTCGACCGTCTCCACAGTGGACCCCACGACCGTCTCCCTGTCCGCGGGAGCACCGCTGACCGGGGGCGTGACCGTCTCCCAGGGCGCCGACCGAGTCATCTCCGCCAACCCCGTCGAGGGCACCGTGCGCGCGACCACGGTCAACGCCGTCGGCTCGCTGTCGGCGGCCCCGGCGCTCATCGAGGACTCCCCCGAGGTGGTGGCGGTCGCCGGCACCGACGGCTCCGTCCACGCCGCATCCACCAAGACCGGCACGATCACGACCGTCCCCGTGCGCTCCAGCGGCTGGGGCAAGCCCAAGACGGAATCAGCAGCGCTGACAGCCGGCACGGACATCGCCGTGACCGCCGTCGGGGAGCAGACCGTCGTCCTGGAGCGCGGCACGGGAGTGATCCACCTGCCCGGCGGGAAGACCCTCGACCTGGGCGAATCGGGGCTGACCCTTCAGCAGCCGGGCCCGGCCTCCGACACCGTCCTGGTGGCCTCCCGCACCGGACTGCTGAACGTGCGCATGGACGGATCAGGATCGACGACCCTTCCCGCCGCGGACGACGGCGAGCCCTCCGACGGCGTGGCCGCCGCCCCGGTGCGCCTGGGCTACTGCGTGTACGCCGCATGGTCCGGATCGGGCCAGTTCCTGCGCCAATGCTCGGGCCAGGTCGAGACCCGGCACGATGAGAAGCTGGCCGCCTCCACCGCGCCCGTCTTCCGCGTCAACCGGGACGCCATCGTTCTCAACGACATCGCCGAGGGCACGGTGTGGCTGCCCGACGAGGAGCTCGTGCTGGTCGAGAACTGGACCGACATCACCTCGCAGACGGACGAGGACGCCACCAACAAGGACGACTCGGCCCAGACCAGCGAATCGCAGTCCCTGCCCGAGCGCACCGAGGAGAACCACGCGCCCGAGGCCGTCGACGACTCCTTCGGCGTGCGCCCGGGACGCTCCACCATTCTGCCGGTGCTGGCCAACGACTCCGACCAGGACGGCGACGTGCTCACCGCCTCTCCCGGCGACGCGGCGGGCAGCATGGTGTCGCAGGCGCAGGACGGCCTGGCGCTGCGTCTGAATACGGACGAGGACGCCGCCGGCATCATCGCGGTCCCCTATACGGCCGACGACGGCAGAGGCCTGTCCGATTCGGCCGTGGCGACCGTCGAGGTGCACCCCTGGGAGGTCAACGGAGCTCCCGAGCAGAGCACGACCCCGAAGATCGTGGTCTCGGGCTCCGCCTCCGCCTCCGCCAGCGTGCTCGGCAACTGGCAGGACCCCGACGGCGACACCCTCTACCTGGTCTCCGCCCAGGGCGACGGCCTGGACGTGCGCACGACGAACGAGGGCACGGTCACAGTGCGCGACCTCACGGGCACCCCGGGCACCCGCTCACTGACGGTGGTCGTCTCCGATGGACGCGAAACGGCCTCGGGCACGGTCGATGTGGACGTGCAGTCCGCCGACTCGGCCGCGCCGATCGCCAACGCGGACCACGTCCACGTCGTTTCCGGCTCCCAAGCGGTCATCTCACCGCTCGACAACGACTCCTCCCCGACGGGGGAGCCGCTGAGCCTGGCCGGCCTGGACGAGGCCCCCGCCGGCACCACGGCCGAGATCAACCGGCAGGCGGGCACCGTCACGTTCAAGGCGGAGGCGGCGGGCACCTACTACCTCACCTACGACGTCTCGGCCGGCGCGGCAGTGGCCAAGGGCGTGATCCGCGTCGATGTCGCGCCCGCCTCCGACTCCTCGGTGCCGCCCGTGCCGGAGAACGACACCGCACTGCTGCGCGAGGGCGGCGCGGTGACCATCTCCCCCCTGGACAACGACTTCGACCCCTCCGGCGGGATCCTCGTGCTCCAGTCGGCCTCGGCGCCCCCGGAGTCGGGCGTGACCGTCACCGTGGTCAACCACTCCCTGCTGCAGATCACCTCCTCGGGCAGCGTGCCCGAGCAGGTGGACCTCGAGTACACCGTGTCCAACGGCGCCTCGACGGCGACCGGGCACGTCACGGTCGTCCCCATCACCTCGGGCGAGGCGCAGGTCCCGGTCACGGCCTCCGACACCGCGGTGGTGCGAGTGGGCGACGTCGTCACGGTCCCGGTACTCGACAACGACACCTCGCCCTCGGGGCTGGCGCTGACGCTGTCCGACCAGCTCAGCACCGTCGGGGACTCCCTGGGCACCGCGTGGGTCTCGGAGGACTCGGTGCGCCTGAAGGCCGGCGACATCCCGGGGCGCACAACCCTGACCTACACGGCCACCGACACCCTGGGCCAGACCGCCACCGGCCAACTCGACATCGAAGTGCGCGACCGCGACGACACCTCCAACGCCGCCCCCAGCCCGCAGAACCTGGAGGCGAGCACGGTAGCGGGCGCGCCCGTCGACATCACCGTGCCGCTGGACGGCATCGACGCCGACGGCGACTCGGTGAGCCTGGTGGGGCTCAATCAGCCCCCGACCGGCGGCACCGTCCAGGTCGACAGCTCCTGGATGACCTACACGCCCACCGACGGCACGACCGGCACGGACACCTTCACCTACACCGTCCAGGATCGTTTCGGGGCCCAGGCGAGCGCCACCGTGCGCGTCGGGGTGGCTCCGACCTCCCCGACCAATACCGCGCCGGAGGCCACCGACGACACGGTGGTGGCCAAGCCGGGGCGCACGGTGGCCGTGGACGTGGTCTCCAACGACCTCGACGCCGACGGCGACGACCTCGTCCTGGAGGGCACCCCCGTCCCCGACGACGACGCCCTGGGCGTGTCCGTGCGCTCCAACCGCATCGTGCTGAATCTGCCCGCCACCGAGGGCGTGCGCACGGTCCACTACACCGTCTCCGACTCCCGCGGCGGCACCGATGTGGGCACCCTGACCGTGCAGGTGGACGCCGACGCGCCCACGGCCAGCCCGGTGGGCGTGGACGATTACGTGACCGTGGACAAGGTGGAGGCGGACGGCTCGGTGACCGTGCCGGTCCTGGACAACGACTCCGACGCGGACGGCTCCCCCTGGGACCTGACGCTGACCACCGACGACCCGACCGCTCAAGTGGTCGATGGAGAGTCGATCCGGGTCACGGTCGGCGAGGAGCGCCGCTTCGTGCTCTACACGGTCACGGACATCGACGGCCTGACTGGCAACGCCGTGGTCATCGTGCCCGCCCGCTCCGAGCTGCGGCCGCGTCTGAACTCAACCACGGTGCCGGCGCGCATCCCGGCGGGCAGGACCACGGAGGTGAGCCTGTCGACCTACATCAGCTCCCGCGCCGGCACCTCGCTGACGGTCACCGACGGCTCTGATCTGCGCACGGGAACCGGGCTCGACTCGGCCACCGTCGGCGGAAGCGGCGACACCGTGTCGCTGTCGCCGACCTCGGGCTTCCTCGGGCTGACCTCGGTGACCATGACGGTCGCCGACGGCACGGGGGACGACGCCCTGAGCTCCACCCTGACCCTGCCGGTCCTCGTGGAGTCCGCGACGAACTCCGCGCCCGTGTTCACCCCCACGCAGGTGCTGACGGCCCCCGGGGAGGGCGCCGCCACCGCGGACCTGGCCTCCATGACCAAGGACGCCGACAACGACCGTCTCTCCTTCACCGCAGGCTCGGCGCCCAGCGGCTTCGAGGTGAGCCTGTCCGGATCGACGCTGTCGGTCAGCACGACGGAGGGCACCGCCATCGGCACCACTGGGGAGGTGACCATCACGGTGGATGACGGGACGAATCCGTCGGTGAGCGCCGAGCTCCCGCTGAAGGTGGTCGCCTCGACCAAGCCCCTGATGACGACTGCCCCGGCGACACTGACCTCGGACGGCTCACCGGTGACGGTGGACGTGGCCACCCTGGTGACCAATCCGTTCCCCGGCAAGCCCATCACGCTGGCGGACGCGCCGGCGGTCACCTCCGGACAGGGCAGCGTCTCGGCATCGGGCACGACGCTGACCATCAGCCCAGCCGCCGGCTTCACCGGGCGCCTCGTCGTGGGCTACCGGGCGCTGGACGCCACCGGCTCCGCGGCGCGCGGCGTCAGCGGGACGGTGACCGTGACGGTCTCGGGCGTCCCGGACCCGCCGGTCGGGGTGAGCGCCGAGCCCCGCGGAGACTCCTCCATGGCGGTGAGCTGGACGCCGGGATCCGACCACGGATCGACGATCACCTCCTACACGCTCACCGAGGTCGGCGGCGCCGGCACCTGGACCTGCACGGGCTCGCCCTGCGAGGCCTACGGCCTGCAGACGGGCGGCACCTATTCCTTCCAGGTGGTGGCCACCAACGCCGCCGGCTCCTCGGAGCCCTCCGCAGCGTCAACGCCCAAGGTGCTTTCAGTCACCCCATCGCGGCCGACGGGCGTCACGCTCGCCGGCGGCCAGGGCGAGGTCACCGCCTCATGGGCACCCGTGGACGCCGATGGCTGGTCCGTCACCTACGAGGTGCAGCTCGACGACGGTCAACGGCAGACGACCAGCGGGACATCGGCCACCTTCTACGTGGGCTCCGGCAGTTATGTGGCCAAGGTCCGCGCCGTCGTCGCCGGCAGCGGCAACTCGGAGTGGGCGACGTCCAACGCCGCCGGGCCGTGGAGCGCCCCGGGCAAGCCCTCGGTGCAGCAGGCGGCCGGCGGGGTCAACGTCTCCTGGAGCTCGGCCGGAACGGGCGCACGAGTCTCCTACACCGTCAACGTCCGCGGGGACACCTCGACCTCGGTCGACGCGGGCACGAGCACCGGGGCGTACGTGCCGCTGTCCCCCGGCAGCTACAGCATCAGCGTGACCGCCACCCACGGCGGCAGCTCCGCGGAGTCGCCGTCCACGGACTTCAAAGTCACCGGCGCCCCCAACCCGCCGTCCCCGCCGGTCATCGCGGCCAGCGGAGCGTCGGGCACGATCGACGTCGTCACCCCCGCCTACGCGAGCGCGGGCAACGGCTGGTCCACCAGCGAGCTGCACGTGGAGTACTCCATCGACGGGGGCGCCAGCTGGACCGGGAGCACGCACTTCACCGGCCTGTGGAACGGCAGGGGATACACGGTGCAGGCCCGCGTCGTCTCCCCCGACGGTTCGGTCTCCGGCTCGACCACCGGCAACTCGGCCAGGCCCTACGGACCGCCCGGGGCCCCCTCGGTCTCCTGCTCGCCGTCCGGGTCCTATGTGCGCTGCAGCTTCACCCCCGGCGACACCGGCGGGCAGGCAGTCACCTATGAGGGCTACTCCACCAAGGGATCCGGGGCGATCTCGGAGGGCCATGTCGAGTGGCTCGATCCCGGTGCCGGGAAATCCGCCACCTGGTGCGTACGGGCCTCCAACGGCGCCGGCACCACCGACTGGTCCTGCGACTCGGCCACGGCGAGCGTCGGCTCGAAGACCTTCACCATCACGACCGACACCCAAGAGGCCGCTTGCTCTCAGCAGGATCTCGACGAGACCGGCTTCCAGCGGAACTTCTGCTGGAGGATCGTCCTGGACGTGTCCGGGTTCAGCCCGAACAGCTCCGCGTCCTGCACCTACGATTACCGGGACAGGGTGGACGGCCAGCTCAAGACGTACACGGACAGTATCGCGGTGGATTCCTCCGGCAACGGCCACAAGCGGTTCCCGCACCGGAGCCAGGACCCCAATCTCAAGATCACGTGCACCCAGCAGTAGACTCCGCATGCATGTCCCTATAGCGTCTTTAACTCACACTTCTCAGGAGGTCGCCCGTCCATGGCCCTCTCTCAGGACAACGCGGCATGGTTCGCCGACACCTTCACGCGCATCGTCGACAATGTCGGCCAGGCCCTCCTGGGCAAGGAGGACGTGGTGCGCCTGGCGCTGACGACCATGCTCGCCGAGGGGCACCTCCTGCTGGAGGACGCCCCCGGGACGGGCAAGACCGCCCTGGCCCGAGCGCTGGCGGCCACCGTTCAGGGCACGCACTCGCGCATCCAGTTCACCCCCGACCTGCTGCCGAGCGACATCACGGGCGTGACCATCTTCGACCAGAAGGCCCATGAGTGGGAGTTCCACGCGGGGCCCGTCTTCGCCTCCGTGGTCCTGGCCGATGAGATCAACCGCGCTTCGCCCAAGACCCAGTCGGCGCTGCTGGAGGTCATGGAGGAATCCACGGTCACCGTCGACGGCGAGCGCCACGAGACGGGCCGCCCCTTCATGGTCATCGCCACCCAGAACCCCATCGAGCAGGCGGGCACCTACCGCCTGCCCGAAGCCCAGCTCGACCGCTTCCTGGTCAAGACCACCATCGGCTACCCCGATCGGCAGGCCCTGACCCGGATTCTCGCCGACTCCGCCCACCCCGACCGCTCCAGGGCCCTCAATACGGTCATCACCGCCCCGGCGGTGGCCCAGATGGCCGATCTGGCCGCGGGCAATCACGTCGAGGGCTCGGTCCTGGACTACATCGGCGCCCTGGTCGAAGCCACTCGGAACTCCCCCGACACGCGTCTGGGCGTATCCACCCGCGGCGCCATCGCCATGACGCGCGTCGCCCGGGTCTGGGCGGCCTCCCGGGGACGCGCCTACGTCCTTCCGGACGACATCAAGGAGCTCGCCGACGTCGTCTGGGCCCACCGGCTGGTCATGGACCCCGACGCCGAGTTCTCCGGCGCCACCGCCCGCGGCGTCATCACGCGCGCCCTGGAGGAGACGCCCGCGCCCACGACCCGCCTCTAGTCCCGACGGCTCAGCAGCATGCCCGCACCTCAACCCGCCCCAGCGCAACCGCGGCCCGGACGCGACGGCGCCCGCCGGCGCGGCGCCACGCCTTCAGCACCCGCGTGGCACGAGTCGGTCCCCCTGCGCCGCATCATCGACGGCGTCTCGACCCCCAACTGGGCACTGCGTCTGGTCACCCCCATCGGCTGGGCCTGCCTGCTGCTGCTGATCGTCACCGGCTCGGCCGCATTCCGGCTGGGCTGGCAGGAGGCGTGGAGCGCGGCCGCGGTCCTGGCCGTCGTCGTGAGCACCTCCTGGCTGTGGCTCCTGCCGCACGGCGCGCACCGCGTGTCCCACGAGCTGCTCGAGCCGCGGGTGACGGTCGGCGACGAGGCGATCATCCACCTCACGGTCCTCAACCCCACCGGCCGCCCGCTGCTGCCCGCCCGCATGGAGATGCCCGTGGGCCCGGGCACCGCCGTCTTCGCCGTGCCCACCCTGCGTCCCGCCACCATCCATGAGCGCGGGTTCGTGCTGCCGACCGCGCGACGCGGCGTCGTCACCGTCGGCCCCGTGGTCTCGGTCCAGAGCGATCCCGTCGGGCTGCTGCGCCGCGAGCGCACCCGCACTCAGGCCCAGCTCGTCCATATCCACCCGCGCACCGTCCGCGTGGGATCCTCGCTGCACGGGCTCATGCGCGACGTCGAGGGAGCGGTCACCCAGGAGCTGTCGAGTTCCGACGTCTCCTTCCACGCCCTGCGCGACTACGTTCCCGGCGATGACCGCCGCAATATCCACTGGCGCACGACCGCCCACACCGGGCGCCTCATGGTCCGCCAGTTCGAGGAGACGCACCGCTCCAGCCTGCTGATCCTCCTGGACTGCCTCATCGACGACTACGAGGTGGAGGAGGACTTCGAGACGGCCGTCTCGGTGGCCTGCTCCCTGAGTCTGGACGCGATCAGCGACGGCCGCGAGGTGACGCTGGCGACCCAGGATGAGGAACTGCCCACCGCCACCGGGCTGCGGCTGCTCGACGCCTCCTGCCTGGTGACATCGACCGCGATCCAGGGCTGCGACGACTTGGCCCGCCAAGCCTCCTCCCGCCATCCCGAGGCATCCGTCATCATCCTGGTCACCGGGCAGCGCTGCGAGGAGCAGACGCTGGCACGGGTGCGCACCTTGACGCCCCTGGACGCGGTCGTGCTGGCGCTGCGCTGCGGCTCGAACGCCATGGGACGCCGCTCCGTGGGCGGAGTGACCGCCTACGACCTGGATCGGATCGAATCCCTCCCGCGCATCATGAGGAGGGCATCGTGAGTGCTTCATCGTCGGCCCCGGCTCCGCTGCGCAAGGACGGCCTCCGCACTGCGAGCGGCCTGCGGGGCATACCGCCGTACCGGTGGATCGACCTGGGGCTCGTCATCGTCCTGGCACTGATCGCCTCCATCCTGTTCGTGCCGCCCTTCGGTTCCCCCGTAGGGGCCCGGGCCGCCGCCATCGGGATCGGGGCGGGGGCGGTCGTCGCCGTCGTGTGCCTCGTGGGCCGTCTGGGCCCCGCTCCCACCCTGGCGCTCACCGCGCTCGTCCACGTGGGTGCGGGGCCATGGGTCCTGCCGGACACCGGCAGCGGCTGGAAGGCGGTTCGCGCAGTGCTGGCCGCCACGGTCACGGTGTGGCGCGACGCCCTGACCCTTCCGGTGCCGCTGACCGCCTTCCCGTCCATGACGGTGCTCCCATGGCTGGTGGGCCTGATCGCCGGCGTGATCGCCACGCGGGCGGCCCTGTCGGGCCGCGTGCTCATCGCCGGGATGACCGTCATGGCCCAGGCGGGCCTGGCCATCGCCTGGGGCGTTCGCACCGCGCTGATGCCCACGGAGCTGGGCGTGGTCCTGGTGACGGGCGTACTCCTGCTGTGGGCGGTGACCGCGCAGCGCGGCAGGCGCGAGCGGGTCGCCGAAGTGCTCGAGTCCAAGGATGCGGGCGTGGGCAGGGGCTCACGGCGCGGATTTCTACGGGTACTCGCCCTGCTGACGGTCACCGGCACGGTGGTGGCGCTGGCCATCCCGGCCGCCCCTCACAACCGCACGGTGCTGCGCGACCTGTTCGAACCGCCGCTGGACCTCACCGAGTACGCCACGCCGCTGTCACTGGTGCGGACCCTGGAGACGGATATGGCCTCCGACTCCCTCATGGCCGTCTCCGGCGCGGATGAGTCCACCCGCATCCGCCTGGCGGCCCTGGACTCCTACGACGGACTGTCGGCCCGAATCAGTGCATCCGCCAACGGCGCGGCCCGCTTCCAGCGCATCGGCCACGACACCCCGCTGACCAGCGACGGGACGACGCAGTCGCAGGACTCCAGCGAAACCACCGTGACCATCGACGACTACTCCTTCCCCTGGGTGCCCACCGTCGCCGACACCCTCGGCCTGGAGGTCTCGGGCCCTCGTGCGGAGGCCGTCTCCCAGAGTCTGTACTACGACGTCTTCTCGACCACCGGCATCGCCACTGCGGGGCTGACCAGCGGCGATACCCTGATCGAGCAGGTCGAGGCGCCCGAGACGGCCACGGACGCCCAGCTGACCGACCTCGGCATTGACGACGTCGCCCTGGGGCCGGTCGAGGACGTGCCCCCCTCGGTGCAGACCCTGGCCACAACGCTGGTCGGGTCGACGTCCGAGCCACTGGCTCAGATCCGCATGCTGCAGCAGGCACTGCGCACCGGCTACTACTCCGACGGCACCAAGAGCCCCTCCCCTCCCGGGCACGGCGCCGCCCGCATCGCCTCCATGGTGGATGCCGGCTCGCTGGTGGGCGACGACGAGCAGTACCCCGTCCTGATGATGCTCATGTGCCGCTCGCTGGGGATTCCGGCGCGCGTCGTCATGGGCTTCAAGCCCACCATGGACGGCAATGCCGCCAATGTCACCGGGGAGGACATCAGCGCCTGGGTGGAGGTCCCCTTCCATTCGGTGGGATGGATCACTATCGACGTGGTCCCCGACCGCGATCAGATTCCGCAGCAGCAGACGACCGAGAAGGTGTCCAACCCCGAGCCGCAGGTGCTCCAGCCGCCTCTGCCCCTGCAGGACCCGGCCCGTCTGCCCCCGTCCTACGAGGACGAGGATCGCGACGACTCCAATGATGACAACAATCACGGCCTGGGCCGGATCGTGGCCATGGTCGCGGGCGGGCTGGGGATCGTGCTGCTCCCGATCGCCACCATCCTGGCCGCCAAGTCCCTGCGACGGCGACGACGACGAGGCCGCAGCGGGGTCGAGGGCGTGCTCGGCGCATGGGACGAGGTCGTGGACCGGGCACGTGACTTCGGTCGCAGGACACCTCCGCGATCCACCCGCCGCGAGGCGGCATCATCGCTCGCACCGGCCTTTCCGACGGCCGAGCTGACACGTTTCGCGGCAGCTGTGGATGCCCAAGTCTTCGGCGAGGGTATACCGTCGTCGTACGCTGTGGGCACAATCTGGGAGTCGGCCGACGCCATGGTCCCCGCCATGGGTTCGGATCGCTCCCGGATGCGGCGCCTCGCCGCTCGCCTGTCACCGCGCTCTCTGCGGCGCCCGCACAGGCCGAGTCCCCACATATCCCGGCGATTCACAGATCGTCTCGCACTCAGGAGGAAACGCCAGTGACCTCGACGCCGTCGTACAACCAGGCCACCGCCCAATCCGCCGCGGTGCGCGACCGCGTCATCGCAGGGTTGATCGACCTTGTCGTCGGCGGCGCACTGGTAGCGGGCCTGGGACTGCTCCTCGGCCTGGCGATCCCCCAGGCCTTCATCGCGTGGCCCGTGGCGGTCGCGGCCGTCCTGGTCCCCCGCGAGCTGGTTCTCGCCCTGACCGGCTGGAGCCCCGGCGGACGGGTCATGGGCGTGCGCCTGGTGGATGCGACCACCGGCGGTCCGCCGAGGACGCGCCTGTTCATCCACGCCGACCTGCTGTGCGTGACCGTGGGCCTGGGGGCGATCGTGTTCATGCGCTCGGCGTCCATCGACCCGCGCGGGCAGGGCTGGCACGATCGCATGGCCGGAACGCTGGCGGTGACCATGCGCTCCCGCCCGGCGGGGGCGACCGGCAGCCAGGCGCAGGCGCCCGCTGCTCCCAAGCGGCACGACGCCACGATGCCCCCCAAGCGACAGGCTCCGAAGCGCCAGTCCATCAGGCATCAGCCGCAGGCGACCGTCCCCCCTCAGCATGCGGCCGCGAGAACGCCTTCGCGGGCCCACGCCCACGTCTTCCCCGACAACGCATTCTTCCTCAACCCCAATGACGCCGACCCCTCGACGGACGTCGGCGCCACCGTCGATACGACCAGCGCAGTGGTCCTGTCTCCGACTTCCGACCGCGCCATCATCGACTCCGTGCCCTGGGCGGCCGTCCCCACACAGCTCGACACCCCGACCGCGGACGACCCACCACTCGCGCCGGTACCAGACCTGCCAGAGCCGCTGCCCACCTCCTCAGTCGCCTCTGCCGCCTCCGACCCGCTTCCCGCCTCCCCGGCCGCACCGGCTTTCCCCGCATCTCCCTTCTCGACCTCCCCGACATCCCCGACCTCCCCAGCGTTCCCGACGTCTCCCGTATCCCCGGCAGCCCCGGCGTCCCCGGCCACTCTGGACCCGGCTCCCGCGTCACCCGTGCAGGGCTCTCTTCCGACGCCCCCGGCCACCCCGGACCCGGCAACCGCATCTCCCTTCTCGACCTCCCCGACATCCGCAGCGTCCCCAGCAGCTCCCGTATCCCCGCCATCCCCGATAGCTCCTGTATCCCCTGCATCCCCGGCGCCCCCCGCGTCCCCGGAATCCCCGGAATCCCCGGAGCTCCCGGCTTCTCCGGCGTCCCCGGCCACCCCGGACCCGACACCCGCCTCCCCGGCCATGCGGGATCCTCTTCCCACGTCTCCGGCCATGCCGCCCGGCCCGTATCCCGCCTCCCCGGCCCCATCCGGCCCATTCCCGGCTTCCTCGACCATGCTGGCAGCTTCCGTTCCCGACGGCGTGTCTTCGCCACCCTCACGCGAACCCGTGGTGTTCTCGCCAATGACTGCACCTGAGTCAGCACCACGTTCGTCTTCACCTGAGGAGCCCATCATCGTGCCGCTGCCGTCTGAATCCCTGTTCCCCTCCTCGACGCCGCCCCGGTCGCGCATGGCGTCCCGATCCGCCGCATCGGCCGAGCCGATCATCAGCGCGGACTCGGTCCCCGCGGCTCAGGCGACCCGACCGGCGGTCTCGGCCTCCTCGCCGCCCGCCGCCCGAGGCAGACACCGCCATACCGAGGACCCGCGCGCAAGCCGGCTGGTGCCCCTAACCGGCGGTGACCCCATCAACCTGGAGGCCACCACCGTCGTGGGCCGCGACCCGGACAACATCTCCGAGTACCCCGATGCCACCTGCGTATCTCTGAACGATGTGAACCGCTCGATCTCCAAGACGCATGCGGCTCTCGCACTGGCACCGGGAGGCCTGTGGATCACCGACCTCCACTCGACCAATGGCACTCGGGTCGAGGAGGAGGACCATGTGACCGTGGTCAAGCCCAATGAGTCGATTCCCGTGCCCACCGGGGCCACAATCGTGCTGGGCAGCGCCGCCTACCGCGTGGAGGACTGACAGGACCGGGCCTACCGGCCAGGGCCGGCGGGGCTGTCAGGGCCGGCGGGACTGCTACTGCCAGCACCGCCAGGCCCGCGGCAGGCGCCCATCCCGCTCAGCCCATCAGCCGCTGCGGCCGCTGCGACCGCTCCAGCCACACCGGCCGCTCCGTCCACTCCGTCTGCCGGATACCCCGCGATACCGATGCCGGAGCGCCAGATCAGGGTGTGGGCACGCAGGCGCGGGCGGCCTCGGAGGTCCTGCCGTCCTGCCGTCTGCTGAAGACCGCAATGCACGTCGTCCCCTCCTGGGCGGGCAGGGATGCGCTCGTGCCGTCCGTCCGCTCCTGGGACTCGTTCTCCTGGCCCGCCACGTCGCCGCGGTAGAGGTAGTCGCCGCTCCAGTCGTCCTCGGGGGCCTCCCAGGTGAAGACGACCTGCCCGTTCGCACTGACGGTCCCCTGGAGGTTGCGCGGTTCCGGCACGGTGCCCCCCAGCGGATCCGACCGCCCCGGGGGCAGGGTCGCAAAGGTCGCCAAGGGCTGGGGATCCTCGAAGTGAGAGGCGTAAAGGGCGCCCGCGACGATGGCGACGAGAACCACCACGGCCGCACCGGCGAGGAGCTGGGCGAGAGGTCTGGGGCGGGCGGCCTCCTCCGAGTCGACGGCGGCCGGCTGCGGGTCGGCTGGAACGACGACGGGCTCTTCGACACGGGAGAACACGCCCAGACGGGTCGCCTCGGGGTCATCGACATCCAGCAGAGTCCGATCGGGGTTGTCCTGCTCGCCGTCGTCGTAGAGATCGACGGCGGTGGTGGACAGCCCGAGCTCGCCCTGGATCTGCTGGAGCGCCCGCGCGAAGGAGAGCATCGTGCGGTAACGGCCGGACGGCTCCTTCGCCAGGGCAACCGTGAGCACCCTCACAAGCGACGCCGGGACATCGGGGCGCCCCAGCGGCGGCACCGCGTCCTTGACAATGCGTCGGGCCAGTTCGTAGACGCCCTCGGAGGATCCCGGCGTCTCGAAGGGGCTGTGGCCGGTGAGCATGGCGTAGATGGTGGCGGCCAGGGAGTAGACGTCGGTGGCGGGCTCGGCATTGCTCGAGCCGACGAGCTGTTCCGGCGGAGCCCAGGGCACGCTCATGCCCCGCAGCTCATTGGGGGTGTCCCGCGGCCCGGTCATGGCCGAGATGCCGAAGTCGGCGAGGACGGGCCGGCGATATACGGTGAACAAGATGTTCGCGGGCTTGATATCGCGGTGGATGATGCCCGCACGATGCGCCGTCTCAACAGCCCCGGCAATGCGAATGGCCGTGTCCAGCGTCTCGGGGATCGCCATGACCTTCTGCCTCAGCCGCATTCCCAGCTGCGGAGGGGGGCAGTACTCCATGACGATGAAAGGACGCCCGTCGGCGGACACGCCCGCCCCGAAGACCGACAGGATCGCCGGGTGCGAGGAGACCTTGGCCATGAGGTTGGCCTCGGACTCGAATCGGGAGGCCGAGCTCCCGGCGACGTCGGTGTCCATGACCTTGACCGCGACCTCGCGGCGCGGCATGTGCTGCTCATAGAGGTAGACGCGCGAGTAACCGCCCGCCCCGAGCTCGCGCAGATAGGTGTATCCGGGAATCTCAGGGTGGGCGGCGTGGGGGGAACCTGTCACGGAAGGTCCTCGAGCACGAGCGACTGGCCGTCGCCGAGGTCGAGGACGTCACCGTTGCGCAGCACCAGGGGCTCGGAGTAGGGCAGCTTCTGCGGGGATGCACCGGCGCGATTGAGCACAGTGCCGTTGCCCCCGGAGAAGTTGCGCGCCAGCACGGACCACTCATCGAGCTCGATGAGAACGTGGTTGCGGGAGATGAGCTGCTCCGGACTGGGCACCGTCACCAGTGTCGGCGACTGGCCCTCCAGCTGGGAGACATCGACTGAGGAGGGCTGACGGCCGACGAGGACCGGACGGTCGAGAGTGACGGCCTGCCCGGAGGACAGGCGCAGGCGACCCAGTGGCGGGCAGGTGATCATGCGCGCGGGTTGCGACAGCTCGGCGCCGCAGGCGCGGCAGCGCACGTAGTTGGTCGGGTTGGCATGGCCCTCCGGGCAGAGCACCGACAGGGCCTGGCGCCCCGCCGCCGGAATCTCGGGCTGCCGAATGGCCACCGCGATGGACACGGGCGTGTCGGTCGAGGGCTCGTCGGCATAGGCGGAGGCGCCCGACCGATCGGGCACCAGGGGACCGAGCTCGTCAACCAGGTCGTCGGGCAGGGAGGCCAGCGTCCAGCCGTCATGATCCCCGGCCTGGTCGTCCTCGGAATCGAAGTCCTCGTCGAGATCGTCTTCTGCGGAGCCCAGGGGATACAACTCGTCGTCCGCCGAGCCGATGGGGAAGCCGGCAGAACCTGCAGAACCGGGAGAAGTAGCACGAATCACATCATCGACGTCAGCGGGCTCAAGCCGATCGGCGTCGGCGAGCTCGACGACCTGCGAGCCGTCCACCGGCACGTCGTCGACGTCGATGCCGAAGGGCCTGGCAGCGGCCGGCAGCTCCTCGGCCTCGGTGAGTTCGACCACCTCCGAGCCGTCCGCCGACGTAGTCCCCTCTGCGGGCGAGTAAGCGGCCGGGGAGGCGGCGGCAGCGTCGGGGGTGCTGGGGGTGTCAGGAGTGTCGGTGGAGCTGCCCGCAGACGGGGCCGCCGGCGAGGCCGGCGAGAAGGCCGCGGGAGAGGCGGCCGTGTCGGGGGTGTCAGGGGTGCTGGGGGTGTCAGGAGTGCTGGTGGGGCTGCCCGCAGACGGCGCTGCCGGCGAGACGGGCGAGAAGGCCGCCGGAGCAGCGGATGCGACAGCGCCGGCGGTACCGGGGCTGCCGGCCGTCGGAGGCGACGCGGCGTCAGGAGGCGTGGATGCGGATGACGTCGATAGCTCGGATAACCCGGATAACGAACCGTTGGACGGCAGCTCGCCTGCAGTGTCAGCACTACCGGCACTGCCGGCACCGCCTGGACTGTCAGCCTCATCTGCGTCGTCCGCACTGCCGGCGTCGCCCGCGTCATCGGCGTCGCCCGCATCGTGCGCAGCGCCGGCAGGCTCCTCGGGGTCGGGAGCATCCGGCATCTGCCCCGGGAACACGGCGGAGGCCGTCAGGACGGCGTCCACCACCGGGCGCAGCACGGGGCCCGTCGGCTCGGGCGCCCGCACGATGATCTTGGGGGAGCCGGGCAGGAAGATCTCTCGCCATGTCGCCACACTGTGGGCCTCAACGGACTCGCCGTCGATCTCCAGGCCCACCTGACCGCGCGCGGCTATGCGCACGCCGTCGGATGCGGCCACGACCAGAGCGAAGTCCGGGATCTCGGACAGATGACCCCCGGCCCCCATGACCAGGTGATCCAGGATCGCCGTCAGGCTGCCCCGGGAGGAGCGCAGCTCCTCCCACAGGTCGGTGACGAATTCCTCAGAAAGTTTCGGGGGGAGCAGGAGGACGCCGTGCGGGGCGACGGCAGCCGTCCAGGTTCCCTCTGCCCAACGACTCCAGCGAGCGATTCCGTGTTCGGACACTGTCTCCTCCTTGGACTCACCCAGCGGGTGGGGCGCGGGTGGGGTGGTAGCTATAGCGGGGATGGTGGGAACGGGGAAGGGGTGACAATTGCCGAGCCCGCTCGGGCGCGCTTCCGGCTCCGCCGGTACACGTCACCGAACACGGCACTCAGCTTCGCCGAAGTATATAGCCCCACCCCTGGGCACTGTCTCGGCCAGACCGGGGGCCAATTCGTGACTGCCCTGAGAATCGACCAGGTAGGTGCCGTTGGTCGATCCGAGATCGGTGACTGAAATCCCCTCCGCGGTGGGCTCGAGCAGGGCGTGCGTCTTGGAGACCGTCGTGTCATCGGACGGCACGGATACCAGTCGCACGCCCTCGCGCCCGGGGCTCCGCTCGGGAGCGCGCCCCAGGAGCACCGGAGCGTCCACCAGGACGGAGCGCCCGTCGAGGACCAGGGTGTACATCGTGTGCGAGCGCCTGGAGACCAGCATCGTCCCCGAGATGCGGTCGTACCAGGTGCGCCGCAGGCCGGTCGCGTCCGCGCGCACCACCATGACGACGGGCACGACCCCCAGACTCGCCACGGCGGCCACCGCGATGAGACCGGCGCGCCCCAGGGCCGCCAGTCCGGGGCTGTTGCCGCCACGAGCGACCCGGTGCAACCGCATGCCCATCACGGCGCCGCCCGGGCCGACGCCCGTCAGGGACTGAACCACGATGAACACGAGCAGGACGAGTCCCGCGCATGTCAGCCTGCCCACCAGGGAGATCGGCAGGAAGCCTGAGATCCCCACCACGAGCAGGATGTCGATTCCACCGGCTAGGAGACGCTGCACGGGGGAGGCGGGCACGGGAACTGTTGCTGACACAGCCACAGCATAAGATGGGCAGCGTCCTACGAGCGCTGACCGTCGCATGCACGTGATGCACAAGGAGTCTTCAGGATGCAGATCGCCGTCACCCCGAACGCCTCGACATGGATCGTGGTGCCCGAGTTCCCCCCGCCGGGCTGGGAACGCGCGGAGGCGCGTCGGCGCACGTCGGGAGCCTCCGGCGCGGATCCCCGGCGGCGCGCCAAGCTCGAGGAGCTCCTGGTCACCCTGAGGCGCATCGAGCGCCGGGCCCCGCTGGCTCGGCTCCTGCACGTGGGCGACGGCGGCACGCAGGGCGTCTTCGCCGTCGACCTGAGCCTGGTCATCGCCTACGACAACAGCTCCAAAGAGGGCCGTCACGCCACTCAGCTGGCGCTGCTCAACGAGAACCTGCCGGGCGGCGCGCCTCGCCGCCTGCGCCCCAACCTCACCACCGCGGGCTTCTGGGCGCTCGCCGAGGGAACCGCGATGGGCTCGACCGCGCGCCCCAGCGCCGTGGTCGTCCTGCGCAAGGCGGGCCTGCCGACCGTGCCCGTGGACGTCCTCATGCGCGTGTGGGGCACCACACCGGGCCAGGTCGAGCCGGTGATCGACGAGGTCATCGCCCTGGCCGACCAGGTCGCCCCCGCCGACCTCCACCACAGCCCCATCTCGCCCGGCCCCGTGCAGACCGCGCCATCGCCCTGATAGCCCTGTCCGGAATCCCGAAAGCCCGGGATCGGGCGTAGCGGGGCATGGCGGTCAGTCGACCGCGCGTTCGGATCTCCAGCAGATCTCCAACGGATCTCCAGGCCCACAGGCCCGTGCGCCAGGGGTGCGGTCATGGCATGATCAAGGCTGTCTCGTCGCAACCGGCGCGTTCCGGCAGCGGTGCCTTCGCCTTGTCGCGACCGACCGTCCTCCGTCCCCGATCTCGGAGTTCTCATGCCCCTCGACGTCCTCCCGCTTCTCGGCGCCGCACCGGCGTCCTTCACCCCGTCAACATCGGCGGTGGGCGGAAATGTGTTCCTCACGGCGATCGTGGGCATCGCGCCCCTGATCGCCTTCTTCGTCCTCATGGGTGCCTTCAAGGTCGCCACGCACTGGTGCTCGATCATCGCGCTCGGACTGTCCATGGTGCTGGCGGTCGTGTGCTTCCACATGCCGGTGGGCATGACATTCCTGTCCGGGACGCAGGGCCTGGCCATGGGATTCGTCCCGATCATCTACATCGTCATCGCCGCCGTGTGGCTCTACAACCTCACCGAGGTCTCCGGGCGCTCGACGGATCTGCGGGCCGTGTTCAATGCGATCGGCAAGGGGGACATGCGCGCCCAGGCGCTGATCGTCTCCTTCTGCTTCTGCGGTCTGCTGGAGGGCCTGGCGGGCTTCGGGGCGCCGGTGGCGATCACCGCCGCCATGCTCGTGACCCTCGGCGTGGAGAAGATCAAGGCCGCGCTCATGACGATCGTCGGCAACGCCATCTACGTGGGCTTCGGCGCCATGGCCATCCCCGTGACCACCGCCGGGAACCTCGGCGGCGGGGAGGACCCCACGGTCATCGGGATCTTCATGACCCACTTCACCTGGGTCATCTGCGTGCTCATGCCCTTCCTTCTGCTGGGGATCCTCGACGGCATGCGTGCGGTGCGCCAGCTGTGGCCCCTGGCGCTGGTCGCCGGGCTGGCCACCGGAGGCGGCCACTTCATCGCGCCGTACGTGTCCTACGAGCTGACCAGTGTCATGGCGGCCCTCGTGGGCTTCGCCGCCTCCTACCTCTTCCTGCTGGTGTGGACGCCGTCGGCCACTCCCGAGGAGTTCCACTCGGAGACCAGCGACGACGACAAGCCGAGCACCGAGCGCATCGTCCTGGCCCTGCTGCCCTATGTGCTGGTCATCGTCATGATCGGCATCACCAAGCTGTGGAAGATCGGGATCGACCTGTCCAAGGTGCTGGCCAGCACCGATATCAAGATCCCCTGGCCCGGCATCCACGGCGAGTTGCTCACTAGCAGCGGCGAGCCCTCCAACAGCGCCGTGTACACCCTGCAGACCATGTCCAACCCGGGTACGTGGATCTTCATCACAGCTGCGATTGTGACGGTCGTCTACGCCCGCTGCTCCTCGGGCGGCCGGTTCCAGGTGAGCGCCGGGCGCATGCTGCGGGCGCTGCCGGAGACGATCTACACGCTGCGCATGTCGATCATCACGATCGCCTCCGTGATGGCGCTGGCGTATGTCATGAACTTCTCGGGCCAGACCAGCGCCGTGGGAGCCGCGCTGGCGACGACGGGAGCGGTCTTCGCCTTCCTGTCCCCGTCCCTGGGCTGGCTGGGCACGGCCGTGGCGGGCTCGGCGACGAGCGCCGGCGCCCTGTTCGCCAACCTGCAGGCCACCGCCGCGCAGACCGCGAACCTCGACCCGCGCATCCTCCTGGCGGCCAACACGATCGGCGGCGGCCTGGGCAAGATCGTCTCGCCCCAGAACCTCGCCGTCGTCACCACGGCGGTCCAGGCGCCCGGGAAGGACGCGGAGATCCTCAAGAAGGCCGCACCGTTCTCCCTGGGTCTGCTCGTGCTGCTGGGGGCGCTGGTCTTCATCGCCGCGCAGGGATGGCTGGGCGGATACTTCCCACCCAGGTGAGCCGCCCGGCACCCCCTCCGTCGAGATCGGTCCACTTCCGCGCCGAGATCGGTCGTACTCCGGCTCGAGATCGGTCCGCTTCCGCGCCGAGATCGGTCGCACTCCGGCTCGAGATCGGTCCTTGGACTGATCTCGGCGCGGAGTACGGGGTGTCAGCGCGTCTGCGGCGGTGTTTGCGAGTACCTCACCGGGTGAGGGGAGGTCGCCGCTTGTTCTCTGCAGCCGAGCATCCGAGGCGGTGTTCGGTAGGTGTGGTTGTCGTCGGTGCTGCACATGGGAGACCGGAGCCTCTACGGGGATGTAACTGTTTTTTGTTGGAATGACGGGATTTTCCGGTGAGAGTTGTGTGTGGCGGTCGGGCTCCCATGTGCGGTGAGAGGGGTCTGCGCACATGGGAGCAAGGCCATGACCGCTACTGATAGTGCTTTTCCGCATAATTCCGCGGTTCCCACCGACGCCGAGTGCACGCGAGTGTGCAACATCGACCGCCCCCGGCAGGCACGGGCACCGGCGGAGCCGGCTCGGGGCTGTCCAGCCCGACTCACATGACCTCCAGCCCCGAGAACCAGCCCACCGGGGACCACCACACCCGAAACACGCACCCTGTCTCAGATGCCCTGACACACCACAATCTCGACGCGGGTTGCGACCGATCTCGAGCCGGAAGCGGACCGATCTCGACGCGGAGTACGACCGATCTC
>ERZ773038.573-NODE-573-length-23707-cov-7.772493_pt1 | contig 23707 bp, 27 predicted proteins | sample MGYA00511665_ERZ773038 | MGnify/ENA primary metagenome ERZ773038 (study PRJEB29015, sample SAMEA2737966) | human oral metagenome | biome: human oral; feature: human-associated habitat; material: dental | place: China | collected 2028 ... | reverse complement strand
AAAAAATAAATTCCAAATTCTTCTAGTTTGATATCTCCAATTTCGGAAATTCCGTCTTCAATTTTATTTCTTATTTTTGTTAACATAAAATCATTCCTATTTTACTTTATTGCAAGTAGCCACCTTTTTCCAATTCACCACTCGGCAAATCTGTATAATATTGAATCCCCATACTAGGTTCATCAAACCGACGAATTTATCAAAAAAAATCCCGAAACGACGGCGTTCGGCAATACTGCTATCGGTTTCATCGGTTATTTCCATTTTTGCAGATAAACAAAGGCCGTCTGAAAAATTTTCAGACGGCCCTTGTTTATTTTTTCTTCATTCTAATTAAACTGTTAGCTATCATCACGCTCAGGCCCAGCCAAATCAGGCCGTAGCCGGCGAGGGCGCTGTTTTCGAGCGGTTCGTCCAGCCAGAGTACCGCGATGACGAACAGTAAAATAGGTTCGAGATAACTCAGCATGCCGAATACGGCCATCGGCAGCATGTTGTTGGCCTGAAGGTTCAGATACATCGCTAGCGCGCTGTTGATGCCGATCAGAACGATGAATGCAATCAAACTCGGTTGGGCGGCTATCATGCCTAGGCTGTCGGAAAAGAAAACGATATACACCAGCATACAGGGGGTGATGATAATCAAGTCGATGAGCAGGCCGATAAGGGACGGCACGCCCAGTTTGCGGCGCAGCAGGTAATACAGCGGATAGGTGCCGAACACCCACACCGTCGCCCATGAAAATGCGCCGTTGCGCCACAGTTGGCAGGCGACGCCGGCGCAGGCCAGTGTTACGGCAAGGCGTTGCGGGCCGCCCAGCCGTTCTTTGAACCAAATCCTGCCTACCAACATCATGGCCAGCGGAAACAGGAAATAACCCATGGCGACGTTGATGCCCTCGCCGTTGACGGGCGACCAGACAAACAGCCAAAGCTGGCTGGCGAGTATCGGCGTAGGCAGGATGACGAGCAGCCAGCGTTTCCAGTCTTTGCCGATGCCGGCGGCGAAATTCAGCGCGCCCTGCCAACTGTGTGTCAGGCTTGCCAGGGCGAACAGGGCAAACAGCATTCCGACCATGCGCCATGCGAATACGTCGGTACCGTTCATCGGCTTCATCCAGCTACTGTACAGAAACAGCATGGCAAACAGTACGTTGGACGCAACGGCGGCGAGTACGCCTTTGGCGGTCTGCGGCATTGTTTCAGACGGCATCGTTTTCTCCGGACGTGTTTTAATTAGTATGCCGTGTAATTTTTTATGCGCCGTAATTCGGTTGTAAGAGTGCGCACGGCTGGCGTTCGCGGCGGCTGCGGCGGTTGCGTCCGGCGATTTTTCCGCAGGCCGCGCCCGGATCGGTTTTATCGGCATGGGGTTTGTCGCTGCGTTCGCCTGCCTTGCGCGCGTTGTCGCGCCGGCGTTCGCGGCGGCTTTCAGACGGCCTCTGTCAAAACCGCCCGCTTCCTTATATATAGAGAATATATAGAGAAGGTCGAGCGGTCAGTTTGCGGAAACGCCGCCGGCAACTATGCGCGGCCCAAGTCAATGCCCGACAAAACCGTTCCTCATATGCGCGGAAAAGGCGGCAAATGAAAAAGGCCGTCTGAAAACTTTAAAACTTCGTCGAAGCATACGTTTTCAGACGACCTCCATCCGTTCAACCGCTTTATTTCACTTTGCCTTTCAACGCGCCGTAACCTGCCGCGTCCATTTGTTCCAGAGGGATGAATTTCAGGCTCGCGCCGTTGATGCAGTAGCGCAGGCCGCCTTTGTCTTTGGGGCCGTCGGCGAAGACGTGTCCCAAGTGCGAATCGGCGGCATGGCTGCGCACTTCGGTGCGGCGCATGTTGTAGCTGAAATCGTCGTGTTCGGTAACGGCGGCGGCGTTAATCGGGCGGGTGAAGCTCGGCCAGCCGCAGCCGGAATCGAATTTGTCGGCGGAACTGAACAGGGGTTCGCCGCTGACGACGTCCACATAAATGCCGGGTTTGAACAGATGGTCGTATTCGTGGCTGAAGGCGTATTCGGTCGCGCTTTTTTGGGTAACTTGGTATTGCTCTTCGGTCAGGATGCGTTTGAGTTCGGCATCACTGGGTTTTTTATACGTTGCCGCGTCGAAGCCTTTGCCTTGCGGGGCGGCTTTGGTTTTGCCCGGCAGCGGTTCGTCGGCTTTGCGGATGTCGATGTGGCAGTAGCCGTTGGGGTTTTTAATCAGGTAGTCCTGATGGTATTCCTCGGCGTCGTAGAAGTTTTTCAGCGGCTCGTTTTCGACGACGAGGGGCTGTTTGTATTTTTGCTGCTCGCGTTTGAGGGCGGCGGCGATGACGGCTTTTTCGGCGGGGTCGGTGTAATACACGCCGCTGCGGTATTGCGTGCCGGTGTCGTTGCCTTGTTTGTTGAGGCTGGTCGGGTCAACGACGCGGAAATAGTATTGCAGGATGTCGTCGAGGCTGAGTTTGTCGGTATCGTAGGTAACTTTGACGGTCTCGGCATGACCCGTATCGCGGTAGGACACGTCTTCGTAGCTCGGATTTTTCGTTTTGCCGTTGGCGTAGCCGGATACTGCGTCAACCACGCCGTCTATGCGTTGGAAATAGGCTTCCAAGCCCCAGAAGCAGCCGCCGGCGAGGTAGATGGTGCGCGTGTTCATGATTTTTGAATCCTTTTTCTGTGTGTCGGGTTTGTAGAACGCGTTTTTCAGACGACCTAAATCGGCATTCGGATCGCGGATTAACGCCAATGCCTGCGCTTCGTTGATGCTGCCTTTGACGATGCGCTGCACGTCGCCGTCTTTACCGATTAACGCCCAAGAAGGGTAAACGCTGATATTCAGGCTTTGGGCGATGGTGCCGCCGTTGTCGGTCACGACGGGCAGCTTGGGATAGTTCAAACCGGCATACCATTTTTGGAAGTCGCCGTCTTTTTTCTCGTGCAAAAAGCCGGGGGACGCAACGGTAATCAGGTTGGCGGAGCTGAACCGCTTATCCTGCGCCCATTTCTCGGTTTGTCCCAATTCGGACAGACACAAAGGACACCAGCTTGCCCAGAATTTAATCAGGGTGGGTTTGTCTTTTTTCAAATAAATATCGGCGGGGCGGTTGTCCGCAGTTTTCAAAGTGGACAAAGTGTGCGGCACGGTCGCGGCTTCGGCATCGGCGATTTTGGGCGAACAGGCACCCAGCGCAAACAGACAGCCGAACTTGGCGCAAAGGGAAAAGAAGGTACGGGGTTTCATCTCTCATGTTTCCTGTGTGGACGGTTTGTATGATTAGACGTTGGGAATGCCCAAACCTTACAGCCTTGCACATAAAAAAGCAAAAGGTCGTCTGAAAACAAACGTCCATATTATTAAATTTGCATTCTCAAACAGCATTTTCATTGCAGCGGCGGCATAAAAAGCATACACTGACTACACACGACTACAACAACAGGAGAACTTGAAATGAAACAATTGGCCATGTACATCAACGGACGCTTTGAAAACGATTTCAACGGCGAATGGCGCGATGTATTGAACCCGTCCACTGAAGAGGCCATCGCCCGCGAACCTAAAGGCGGCAAAGCGGACGTTGACCGCGCCGTAGCGGCGGCGCGTGCAGCGCAACCGGCATGGGAGCGGCTGCCTGCAGTCGAACGCGGCGCGTATTTGCGCAAAATCGCCCAAGGCATACGCGAACGCGCCGACGAGCTGACCGACACCATCGTTGCCGAAGGCGGCAAAACCAAAGACTTGGCGCGCGTGGAAGTCATGTTCACCGCCGACTATCTCGATTACCAAGCCGAATGGGCGCGCCGTTACGAAGGCGAAATCATCCAAAGCGACCGCCCGCGCGAAAATATTTTATTGTTCAAACGTCCGCTGGGCGTCGTGGCAGGCATCCTGCCGTGGAACTTCCCCTTCTTCCTGATTGCCCGCAAAATGGGCCCCGCCTTGGTAACGGGCAACACCATCGTCGTCAAACCCAGCAGCGTGACCCCGATCAACTGCCACATTTTCGCCGAAATCGTCGATGCGGTCGGACTGCCCGCAGGCGTGTTCAACGTGGTGAACGGTCCCGGCGCAGAAATCGGCAATGCCTTGTCCGCCCATCCGCAAGTCGATATGGTCAGCCTGACCGGCTCCGTCGAAGCAGGCCGCCAAGTGATGGAAGCCGCTTCCGCCAACATCACCAAAGTCTCGCTGGAACTCGGTGGCAAAGCGCCCGCCATCGTTTTGAAAGATGCGGATTTGGACTTGGCAGTGAAATCCATCTTGGCTTCGCGCGTCGGCAACACCGGTCAAATCTGCAACTGCGCCGAGCGCGTCTATGTCCACAGCAGCCTGAAAGACGCGTTCATTGAAAAAATGACCGCTGCCATGAAAGGCGTGCGCTACGGCAACCCTGCCGAAGCGGAAGCAGGCGCGCTGGAAATGGGCCCGCTGATTGAAGAGCGCGCCGTCAAAGCCGTTGCCGAAAAAGTGGAACGCGCCGTCAAACAAGGTGCGACGCTGGTCTGCGGCGGCAAACGCGCTGAAGGACGCGGCTACTTCTTCGAGCCGACCCTGCTGACCGACACTGACAACAACATGGACATCATGAAGGAAGAAACCTTCGGTCCCGTCCTGCCAGTTGCCACTTTCGACACGCTCGACCAAGTCATCGCCTTGGCAAACGACTGCGAATTCGGTCTGACCAGCTCCGTGTACACCACCAACCTGAACGAAGCCTTCTACGTTACCCGCCGCCTGCAATTCGGCGAAACCTACATCAACCGCGAAAACTTCGAAGCCATGCAGGGTTTCCATGCAGGCTGGAAAAAATCCGGTATCGGCGGCGCGGACGGCAAACACGGTTTGGAAGAATATCTGCAAACCCAAGTCGTTTATCTGGAAACCAATATTTGATAACGCCTTGATGCGTTGACATAAAAGGTCGTCTGAAAATTTTCAGACGACCTTTTTTGATTTGCCCGACGGGTCAAACGACGGCGGGACACGAAACATCATCGCAACGGTTCAAACCAGACGATTTGTCCTTTATCGATATGTATCGGCACGGTATCGCCGGTGGGAAGGTAGCCGGCGGGCAGCAGGGTGGTCAGTTCGCCGTATTCAGGGTGAGCGAAGGTCAGGCGCAGGCTGTCGGGCAAGGGGGTGAGGGACAGGATGCGGCAGGGTGTGCCTTGCGGGTCGGGACGGATGGCGTGTGTCGGGATGTGGCGCGCATCGTCGGTGTTGGGCAGCCCGAGCAGGCGGGCGGCCTGGGCGTTGGCGGGGCGGCGGAAGAGTTCGGCGGGCGTACCGTATTGGAGGATGCGCCCTTCGTGCATGAGGGCGATATAGTCTGCCAGCGCGGCGGCTTCTTCGGGGGAATGGGTCACGAGGACGGCGGGGATGTTTTGACGGCGGATGCTCTCGTCGGTCAGGCGGTAGAGGTTGTGGCGCAGATGGGTGTCTAGGCTGGAGAAGGCTTCGTCCAAGAGGAGCAAGGACGGTTTGATAATCAGGGCGCGGGCGAGGGCGAGGCGTTGCTGTTCGCCGCCGGAGAGGCTGCCGGGTTTGCGGCGGGCTTCGTTTTCCAAACCGATGTCGCGCAGCGCCTGCATGGTTTGTGCTTCGATTTCGGCTTTGGGCAGGCGGCGCATTTTGAGTCCGAAACCGACGTTTTCTTGGGCGGTCAGGTGCGGGAACAGGGCGTAGTCTTGGAACATCAGCGAGACGTTGCGCTTTTCGGGCGGGACGGCGGTGATGTTTTGCCCGTCCAGCCAGACTTCGCCGCTGTCGGGTTTGACGATGCCTGCGATGATTTTGAGCAGGGTGGATTTGCCGCAACCGGAACGTCCGAGGACGGCAAGGGTTTCGCCTGCGGAGACGGTCAGGCTGATGCGGTCGGCGACGGTTTTGCTGTCGAAGCGTTTGCAGATGTCGGTAAGTCGGAGCATGGGTTTCAGACGACCTTTTCGGGAATCGGGTAAGGAAAACGGCGGGGCGTTAATGGTTTTGTACTGTTTTATTTTTTGCATTCAGCGGCAAAGGCTGCCCAGCCAAAGGCTTAGCGGATGCTGCCTATCGAGCGCGCCGTAGCGTTTGAGGGCTTCGAGGGTAACGAGCTGGGCATCGTGCATCATGGTTTGGGACAACATGGTTTCGATGATTTGTGAAACGTCCATTAATTCAAACCCTGCGACTTCGCCGTCTTGGTTTTCGGGGCGGACGGATTCGGGCAGGATAATGTCGAAGATGTGCAGGATTTCGTTGTGGATGCCGCGCGATACGGGGCGCAGACTGTGGATTCGGGCGGCGGCTCGGAGGTTACCGAGGGCGGGCGGCATCAGTCCGGCTTCTTCTTCGCTTTCGCGGCAGGCGGCTTCAAACGGGGTTTCGCCGCTGGCAATGCCGCCGCCGACGAGGTTGTCGAGTTTGTCGGGATCGACGGCTTTGTGCGGGCTGCGGCGGCCTATCCAAAAATGCCAGCCGCCGTCGGTTTGCACCAGTCCGTTGAGGTGGACGGCTTGGCTCATGAGTCCGAACGGGCGGAAGGCGGCGCGTTCCAACGCAAAAAGCACCTTGCCTGCGTCGCCGCACACGTCAAACTTTTCGTCGCGCCAGCCGTGCAGCAGTCCGAGGCTTTTCCATTCGTGCGCCAAATGCTGCAAACTGTCGCCCATTGCCAGCCAGTTGTCCGTTTGCAGGCAGAGGTCGTCTGAAACTTCAGAAAGCCCTTCCTGCCAGTCTTGTTTGATCCGTTCGCGCCAAAACGGATTCAGACGACCCAAAGCCAGTCCGTTCAGATAGAGCGTGTTCCAGTCGTCCGACGCGCCGTAACTTGCCCGCGCCCAATCGTAGAGCGCGTCGTGGGTGCGGCGGTCGATCGTTTCGGAAAAACAAGGGTGCGAAGACATGGCCGTTCCTCAGTCCAATCATAAACATAAAGCGGATTGTATCTGCTTTGTTTCAATTTGCAATCAACTCTATCCATAGCCGGACGGCACACGCTGCAAAGCCAAACCGCCCGAAAACCGCTATAATCGTCCCATTCTTTCGGAGGTCCAACACCATGAGCGAATTGAGCGAAATTCTCGCCTATAACCAAAATTTTGTCGAATCGGGCGAATACGAAAAATATTTCACTGACAAATATCCCGGCCGCGAACTGGCCATCCTGTCCTGCATGGACGCGCGCATCATCGAGCTGCTGCCCGACGCGCTCGGACTGAAAAACGGCGACGCCAAGCTCATCAAAAACGCCGGCGCGGTCGTTACCCATCCTTGGGGTTCCGTCATGCGCAGCCTTTTGGTCGCCGTGTTCGAACTCAAAGTCAAAGAAATCATGGTCATCGCCCACCACGACTGCGGCATGAAGGGGCTGAACGCCGCCGGTTTCCTTGAAAAAGTACACGAAAGCGACATTCCCGACGACCGCATCGAAACCCTGCGCAACGCCGGCATAGACCTCGACAACTGGCTGACCGGTTTCGACAACGTAGAAGACAGCGTCCGCCACACCGTCAAAGTCATCCGCAACCACCCGCTTATGCCCGCCGACATCGCCGTCCACGGACTCGTCATCCACCCGACCACCGGCAAACTCACCCTGGTTGTCGACGGCAGCCCCGAGGCAAAAAGCCTTTCAGACGACCCCGACAACCCATAAACCCGAAAGGTCGTCTGAAACCCAAACAGAGCGCACACCCCACACCCAAGGACACCCATGAAAAACATCGGACTTTTCGGCGGCACCTTCGACCCCATCCACAACGGCCACCTCCACATCGCCCGCGCCTTCGCCGACGAAATCGGACTCGACACCGTCGTCTTCCTGCCCGCAGGCGACCCCTACCATAAAGACCCGTCCCGCGCCCCCGCCCAAGACCGCCTCATCATGACCGAACTCGCCATCGCCGACGACCCCCGCTTCGCCGCCAGCGACTGCGACATCGTCCGCGACGGCGCAACGTACACCTTCGACACCGTCCAAATCTTCCGCCAGCAATTCCCCGCCGCCCAACTTTGGTGGCTCATGGGCAGCGACAGCCTCATGAAACTGCACACTTGGAAGAAATGGCAGACCCTCGTACGCCAAACCCATATCGCCGTCGCCATGCGCCAAGGCGACAACCTCAACCAAACCCCGCGCGAACTCCACGCCTGGCTGGGCGAAGCCCTCCAAAACGGCAGCGTCCGCATCCTCAACGCCCCCCTGCACAACACCTCCTCTACCCAAATCCGCCAAACCCTCCAAAGCGGCAGACTTTCAGACGACCTCCCGCCCCAAGTCGCCCGCTACATCCGCGAACACAAACTGTACCAAAGCGGAAAATAGCGTAAATTCATACAGATAAGTTATAATACCGTCCAAACCCCATTTCATTCCCACCATTAGGAAAACAATGAACGAACAAGAACTGCAAGACCTGCAAAAAATGGTCGAAACCGCTGTCGAAGCCCTCGAAGACATCAAAGCCAAAGACATCTCCGTCCTCCAAACCCAAGAAAAAACCTCACTGTTCGCCCGCATGATCATCGCCAGCGGCGACAGCACCCGCCAAGTCAAAGCCCTCGCCAACAACGTCGCCGTCAGCCTCAAAGAAGCCGGCTTCGAAATCCTCAGCACCGAAGGCGACAGCGGCGAATGGACGCTCGTTGACGCAGGCGACCTCGTCGTCCACGTCATGCTGCCCGCCGTCCGCGACTTCTACGACATCGACACCCTCTGGGGCGGCGAAAAACCCAGCTTCCACGCCGGCGCGCAAAAACCCTGGCACGCCGCCGACTAAGCCATCACCCCAAGCCGTCTGTGCATACAGACGGCTTTATTGCGCACGCCCTACCCCTTTGCCCAAACCGAAGTTTTCAGACGACCCCTTGACCGAACAACCAAAATATCGGATTCAAGAATCCCGTTTCACCATCATTCAAACCCAAAGGTCGTCTGAAACCTTTCAGACGACCCCATCCGACCAAGGAAACCCATGAACATCACCGTCCTCGCCGTCGGCACCAAAATGCCCCGCTGGGTGGATGAAGCCGTCGGCGAATACGCCAAACGCTTCGGACGCGACGTCGCCTACACCCTCAAAGAAATCAAACCTGAAAAACGCGGCGCAGGCGTCAACGCCGCACAAGGCATGGCGGCGGAAGAAAAACGCATCCTCGAAGCCATCCCCCAAGGCGCATTCCTCATCGTCCTCGACGAACGCGGCAAAGCCCCGACCTCCGTCGAGCTGGCGGAACACCTCAAAAGCTGGCAGCAAAACGGCGAACACGTCTGCTTCGTCATCGGCGGCGCCGACGGCATGACCGACCGCCTCAAACAACAAGCCCGCATGATGATGCGCCTCTCCAGCCTCACTCTCCCGCACGGCATGGTGCGCGTTCTGCTGACCGAACAGCTCTACCGCGCCGTCTCCATCCTCCACAACCATCCCTACCACCGCGAATAACAAAAGCCGTTCCCGCAGGCAGGCTTCGTGTGTCCACCGCATAAATCGGGCGCAGACGTATCTGTTGCGAATTCAATACATCAAGAAATAGTAAACTAGGAAATATTCAGATATTGTTTGAACGCCCGTCATAAGCACGATAAGATACCGACCTCATTTTATAAGGGATTGATTCAGAAACAGTTCGGGCTTGCCGCAGGCAACTTCGCCGTATGGTTTTGAAGTGGGAAAGCTTCAATCCCCATTTTGATATCACATAACGATAAAGATGAAATGTCCGGTTTATTTTTCGAAAGGGGGCGGAATGAAGGAAATTCAGCGGGGATTTTCTTTGTCTCAACTGGTTTTTACCATCATGATGGTAGGGATTTTAACGTCGATTGCCTACCCGTCTTACCAAAAATATGTTGAAAATACCAAGCTGCAGGAAGTGCGGGCCGCCATGCTGGAAAACGCCCAATTTCTGGAGCGTTTTTATCAAAAAAACGGAAGTTTCAAACAAAGTTCCACCCAATGGCCGGATTTGCCGATTAAGGAAATCGGCGATTTTTGCATCAAGGTGCAAGGCGACGCCAAAGGCACGCCGGACGGGCGGTTTACCCTGAAGGCAGTAGCGCGGTCGGATCAAAATCCCAAGGTATTGAAAATCAACGAAAGCTTTGTCACGGTATCGTGTGAAACGACCGAAAGCACCTGCGAAGACAAGGCGCAGCATTTCGCCAATACGGACAAATCATGCAAGATATTTGAGTCTTGAGGCATCGATAGCAAAAGGTCGTCTGAAACCTAAATTGGTTTGCCGTTGTGCTTTTTCGGTGCTGCATTGCTGCCCTTGGTTGCAGTGCCGCTTGATTTTGCGGCTGATGGTGCTTTTGTGGCGGTTAAGCTGTTTGGCGATTTTGGCGACGGTGCATTGGAAGGACAGATATTGGATAGGGTATCGTTCGTCTTGGGTCAGTTGCGTGTAGCTCATATGGAAAGTTGCACTTCAAATCCGAATCCGCCGTCGTCTGAAAACGGATAGGGAGCGCATCCCCAAACTGAAAGGCTTTGATTTAAAGTTAATCCACTATACTTAATCTTTAGCCCATAAACCCGCTTGGTGGTTTATGAGCTATAAACGATCAAATCTTATAAACAAGCCATTTCGTTTGCCATTTGCTGTTCTAAGGTTTCGCGGCGGCGGATAAGCCGGTATTCGTTGCCGTCCACCAAGACTTCCGCCGCCCGGTTGCGCGTGTTGTAATTGCTTGCCATGCTGGCACCGTATGCGCCTGCGCTGCGGATAACCAGCAAATCGCCTTCTTCGCAGGCAAGGGTGCGGTCTTTGCCGAGGAAGTCGCCGGTTTCGCAAATCGGGCCGACGATGTCGGCGGTCAGCGGCGGGATATTTTTTGGTTCTACCGCTTCGATGTGGTGGTAAGCATCATACAGGGCGGGGCGCATGAGGTCGTTCATAGCGACATCGACCATGACGAAGTTTTTCTCTTCGCCGTGTTTGACGAACTCGACGCGCGCCAGCAAAGAGCCTGCGTTGCCGACCAGGCTGCGGCCGGGTTCGAGGATGAGTTTCAGACGACGTGTGCCGATCAGTTTTTGAACCGCTTGGGCATACGCACCCAAATCAGGGACGGTTTCGTCTTGATAAACGATGCCGACGCCGCCGCCTAAGTCTAAATGTTCCAAAACGATGCCTTCGTCGGCCAATCGGTCAACCAAAATCAAAATGCGCTCGCAGGCTTCGATGAGCGGGCTGAGGTCGGTCAGTTGCGAACCGATGTGGCAGTCGATGCCGATGATTTTGAGGTGGCTTTGGCGGGCTGCATGGCGGTAGGCTTCGAGCGCGTCGGCGTAGGCGATGCCGAATTTGTTGGCTTTCAGGCCTGTGGAGATGTAGGGATGGGTTTTGGCATCAACATCGGGGTTAACGCGCAGGGAGACGGACGCGGTTTTGCCCAAGCGTTCGGCAACCTTTTGAATGCGGTCGATTTCGGGGATGCTTTCCATATTGAAGCATTTCACGCCTGCATGAAGCGCGAACTCAATTTCTGCTTCGCTTTTGCCCACGCCTGAAAAGATGGTTTTCGCCGCGTCGCCGCCCGCCGCCAAAACGCGCGCCAATTCGCCGCCGGAGACGATGTCGAAACCGCTGCCCAGCGAGGCGAAGTGTTTGATGATGCTCAGATTGCCGTTTGCCTTGACGGCGTAGCAGACGAGCGGGGAAAGCGCGGCAAACGCGGTTTGGTAGTTTTCAAATGCTTCGGTCAGCGCGGATTGGCTGTACACATAAAGCGGCGTGCCGAATTCTTCGGCAAGACGGGAATAGGGGACTTGTTCGCAATGCAGGGTCATGTTGGTGAGGCTTAATCGTTGGTTTGATTGGTAGGTTCTTTGGAAGAATGGGTTTTCAGGCCGGTTTGGACCACGCCGAAACGCGCCTTGTCGCCTTCTTTGGGCAGGTAGAGGTCGCCTTTGTAACCGCAGGCTGAAAGCAGGAGGGCGGTTGCCGCCGCAAAAAATACGCCGTATTTCATCGGTAAACTTCCTTCATAAGCGCGAATGTGGCAAGATTCGGTATCTTAAACAAAAAACACACAAAAAGCCATGATGACCGAAAGCGAATTCATCCGCATGAGCGAAGAATTGTTCGAACACATCGAAGACCAAATCGACGAAAACGGCTGGGATTTCGACTGCCAGTTTGCCGGAAACGTCCTGACCATCGAAGCGGCGGACGGCACGCAAATCATCGTCAACCGCCACACGCCCAACCAAGAATTGTGGATTGCCGCAAAAAGCGGCGGCTACCATTTCGCCGAGCAAAACGGCAAATGGCTGGCAACGCGCGACGGACGGGATTTCTACGATGTTTTGAACGAAGCCCTGAGCGCGGCTTCGGGCGAAGCGGTTGAGATTGCCGAATTGTAATTTGAGTATTCCCACAAAGAGAGCGTTACCCAATGGCACAATTACCCCTGTATCGGACTGCCGAAATCGAAAATTTTACTGTCGGCACGCCCGAAGTTTTAGAATCATTTTTCGAACATATCCCTTATGGCGTCGTCTTTGAAGACGACGGCGACACGGGCTACTTCTATGCCGCTTCGCAAGATGGGATTTTGGATGCCTTGCATATCTATAATGTCGAGGATGTATCCGACAAACATATCCCCAATCATGTCTTGATCTTATGGGATGATGCCTGCACCATAGCCGCATTGTGCATCAACGGCTACATCCATGCCGTCTATGATTTTGTCGAGCAGGCAGGATATTGCCGCAATGGCTTCCCTGAAGCAGACGGCGAATGGGTGAAAGTCGAAAACCGCGTCTTGGACGATGAATTGCTGGACAAAATCCTATCCCGAAAACCTACATAAACCACTCAAAAGGATAACAAAATGCCCCTGTTAGACAGTTTCAAAGTCGACCACACCCGTATGCACGCCCCCGCCGTGCGTGTGGCGAAAACCATGACCACGCCCAAAGGCGACACCATTACCGTATTCGACCTGCGCTTTTGCGTTCCCAACAAAGAAATCCTGTCCGAAAAAGGCATCCACACGTTGGAGCATTTGTTCGCAGGCTTTATGCGCGACCACTTAAACGGCAACGGCGTCGAAATCATCGACATTTCCCCGATGGGCTGCCGCACCGGTTTCTACATGAGCCTCATCGGTACGCCCGACGAGCAGCAGGTCGCCGACGCATGGCTCGCTTCAATGCAGGATGTGGTCAACGTCAAAGACCAAAGCAAAATCCCCGAGTTGAACGAATACCAATGCGGCACCTATCTGATGCACTCGCTTGCCGAAGCGCAGGAAATCGCGCAAAACGTGTTGGCGCGCAAAGTAGCGGTGAACAAAAACGAGGATTTGACGCTGGATGAAAGTTTGTTGAACGCTTAAACGATATGCTTGGAAAAAGGTCGTCTGAAAACGGGAAACCGAGTTTCAGACGACCTTTTTGTTTGAATAGAAAGGATGACAAAGCATCTATCGAAGCGGCAAACCGCAGACCGTTTACCGCCCTGCTTTGGTTCCGCCCGGGCCGTACACGGCACCCCAAGCGGCATCAAGCTGCTGCCCTGCTTGCTTCAATGTCTCCGCCTGTTGGCTTTTCACATTCATTGCCGCCTGAAGCTCGCCCTGTAAGCGGACGATGTCGGCTTGGGCTTTTTGCAGGCGGTATTGCGCGTCTTCAAGGTCGCTTTGCAGCGAGATGATTTTGCTGTCGTTGCCGGTTTGCTGTTTCAGGGCGGTGCGGTAGGCGGAACGCGCGTTCATCAGATTGTCTTCCGCGCTGTCTGCCGCTGCGTTCAGCGAAACGCCCATTAATATCAAGGCGATGAGTTTGTTGTTCATAAAACATCCTTTGATGCTGTCCCGCGATGTATAGCGGATTAACTTTAAACCAGTACGGCGTTGCCTCGCCTTAGCTCAAAGAGAACGATTCTCTAAGGTGCTGAAGCACCAAGTGAATCGGTTCCGTACTATCTGTACTGTCTGCGGCTTCGTCGCCTTGTCCTGATTTAAATTTAATCCACTATATTAGAGGTCGTCTGAAAACGGAAAACTGTTTTCAGACGACCTTTTTGCTGCGGTAGGCTGTTGGTTAATATTGATAGGCGGCGAGTTTGCGCTTGATTTCGGGCAAAGCGGCGCGGGCGGCTTCTTCACCCAGCTGGATGGCGCGTCGTTTTTGGTCGAAACCGCCGATAGAACCCATCTCCAACACTTGCGGTTTGATCACGACGTTTGCTTGACCCAATTCGTGTTGGAGCAGCGGAATGCTCATGACGTTGAACGTTTGGTCGAGGTAAGAGAAAAAGCCTTGGTTGACGTTTTTCACCGGACGGGCGGAAATATCGACGGCGATAATGAAATTGGCGCCTTGTTTTTTAGCCGCGCTGACGGGAACGGGCTGCGACAGACCGCCGTCAACGTATCGGCGGCCGCCAATCATGGTGGGTTGGAACACGTTGGGGATGGACGCGGACGCGCGGACTGCCTGTCCGACGTTGCCTCGGTTGAAGGCGACGGCTTTGCCGCTTTCAAAATCGGTGGCGACGGCAGCGAATTTAATCGGCAATTGTTGGATGGGGCGGTTGCCGACTTTTTGGTTGATGTAGTTTTGCAGTTTTTCGCCTTTGATGAAGCCGCTGCTGGACAGGGTCAGGTCAACCAAGTCGGTTTTGCCCAAAATTTCGGCTTCGAGTTCGAGGCGGTCGGGCGACATGCCTGAAGCGTACAGGCTGCCGACGATGGAGCCTGCGGATGTGCCGGTCACGACTTTGACGGGAATATTGTTTTCTTTCAATACTTTGATAATGCCGATATGGGCGAAGCCTTTGGATGCGCCGCCGCCGAGCGCGAGTGCGACCACGGCTTTGGGCTTGGCGGTATTCGCGGTATGGGTATGCGGCTTGGCATCCGATTTGTCGGAGGTATGGCTCGGACAGGCAGCGAGCATGAGTACGACAGACGCTGTCAGCGTAGTGCGCAGTGTTTGAATCAGCAATGGTTTCATTTTCAGACGACCTTTATAGATGGATTTTTGGTTTGGAACATATTGTCAGCCGAATGGCGCGAAACCCGTCACGGTATGCGCTCCGTCGTGTTTTTATCGGCGCGGCTGCAGTATAGTGGATTAAATTTGAATCAGGACAAGGCGAGGCAACGCCGTACCGGTTTAAAGTTAATCCACTATAAAGTGGCAGAAAACCTGTTGCCCGCTTGGTCATGAAAACAGGCGGAATCAGGGGAACAGGCAATCTGCCATCCGCCTTGTCAGGCGGCACAAGCGGGAAGTTTAGCGCATCGTTATGCCGAAATCAAAAAAGGTCGTCTGAAACCTGATTTTCGGTTTCAGACGACCTTGAAGGTTTATCTTTTTCGACCTTTCTGCTTCGTCATTTTATCCAATTCTTTTTTCATGTCTTCGAAGGCATTCGGGTTGCCGCCAAAATCACGACCTCCGACCTCGCACACAAAAGCAGATAGTATACTAATTGGGGAAATCTCTTTCATTTCAAACCGGTTAGACTCACTTGGAATATCATGCAATAATTCCCCTTTTCCAAAAGGACTACTGTATACCTTCATTGGTTCTGGATTTGAGATATCGATCTTATTCAGACAATCAAGATAATGCTTCTCTATCACAGAAGTTCCCGCCACTTCGCTAACGGTATCATCAAAATTGGTTACCATATCATATACTAACAATTTTGGATTGTTAGGATGATGCCTGATACTTTCCATGTCTACATAAGCCTGACTCCGAGTACCGCCGGACATGGGCAAAAATCTTGGCTTATCGGCAAATTCGGCAAATGCTGAAATTGGCAAACAAATCGCCATCAAAAAAACAGCCAACTTTTTCATTTTATTTTCCTCCGATTAAATCAAGTCGCTCACGACGAATCAATTGGTTATTCGGATAACCTTGAACCGTGCAGTAGAGACTTGTTTTGCCACTTTCCTCTTCCAATACCAACATTTTTTCTACTGTATTTTTCGCAGGCATCGAATTAGGCGTTGCTTGCATATTTGGCTGCCAGTGTAAGGACTTGTGACTATTAATAATAATTTGCGGAGTAGTCGCAAAATTTTCACCCATCGGTTTCAAACCCCATTGTGGGAACTTCGCCATCACATCAGCAGCCTGCGCTTTTTCGATTTCAAATCCCCAAAAATAAAAGATAGGATTTTTACCCGCCTCATTAAATGGCATTTCCAAATTTATTGTCTCGAAACTACTGAAACGTAAGCCTTTTAATGTTATCGGCTTATTAAAAACAACCTGTCTTTTCCCATCCTCATCGGCAACACCTAACTGAAAACGTGCAACCGTTCCTACTTTCTCAATCGGAGCATATTTGCTCAATTGCTCCTGCTCGTTTTTCAAGATATCAAACATAGATGCATCACATTTTACAAATGCGTTCAGCAACTCTTCTTCTGCGCTTCCTGCCCATGCATTTGCTGCAAATGCAAGTGCAGCCATACTCAAATATTTGATAGATCGTTTCATATTTTCTTTCCAAAATTGTCATCAACTAATATTGAATAACCCAAATTCAATTTTATTCCATCATCACATCAAAGTGAAACATAATCTAATTGCTTATTTTTCAGACGACCTTTTATTTGCCCGCCTTATCGGGCGGTTTTTAATGCTCCCACTCGACGTGTTCGCTCAAGAAACCGCCGCTTTGGTGCGCCCAGAGTTTGGCGTACAGACCTTGTTTCTCGAGCAACTCGGTGTGGCTGCCTTCTTCGATGATGCGGCCTTTGTCCAAGACGATGAGCCTGTCCATCGCGGCGATGGTGGAGAGGCGGTGGGCGATGGCGATGACGGTTTTGCCGTCCATCATTTTGTCGAGGCTTTCTTGGATGGCGGCTTCGACTTCGGAGTCGAGCGCGCTGGTGGCTTCGTCGAGCAGCAGAATCGGCGCGTCTTTGAGCATGACGCGGGCGATGGCGATGCGCTGGCGTTGGCCGCCGGAGAGTTTCACGCCGCGTTCGCCGACGTGCGCGTCATAGCCGCGCCGGCCTTTGGCGTCGGAAAGGTTGGGGATGAAGTCGGCGGCTTCGGCGCGTTCGGCGGCGGAAATCATTTCGGCGTCGGTGGCGTCGGGGCGGCCGTAAACGATGTTGTCGCGCACGGAACGGTGCAGCAGCGAGGTGTCTTGCGTCACTAAACCGATTTGGGCGCGCAGGCTTTCCTGGGTCACGCTGTCCACGTTTTGCCCGTCAATCGAAATCGTGCCGCTTTGCGGTTCGTAGAAACGCAAGAGCAGGTTGACGATGGTGGATTTGCCCGCGCCGCTGCGTCCGATAAGGCCGACTTTTTCGCCCGGGCGGATGGTGAGGTTGAAGCCGTTGAGCAGCGGTTTGCCGGCTTCGTAGGAGAAATCGACGTGTTCGAACTTGATTTCGCCTTGCGACACTTTCAGCGGCAGGGCGTTCGGCTTGTCGAGGATGGTTTGCGGTTTGGACAGGGTGGCCATGCCGTCGTTGACGGTGCCGATGTTTTCAAACAATCGGGCGGATTCCCACATGATGTATTGCGACAGGCCGTTGACGCGTAACGCCATAGCGGTGGCGGTCGCCACTGCGCCGACACCGACCTGTCCGTGATACCAAAGCCAGATGCCCAGCGCGGTCGTGCCGGCGGTCAGCGAGCTGTTGACGATGAAGCTGCATGTGTGCAGGAGCGTCGCCAAACGCATTTGGGCGTGTACCGTAACCATAAATTCTTCCATCGACTGCTTGGCGTAGGCCGCCTCGCGCGCGCCGTGGGAGAAGAGTTTGACGGTGGTGATGTTGGAATAGGCGTCGGTAATGCGGCCGGTCATCAGCGAGCGCGCATCCGCCTGACGCGAAGCGGTTTTGCCAAGCTTGGGAATCAGGAAGCGCATCACTAAGGCGAAGCCAATCATCCAGCCGATAAAGGGCAGCAGCAGCCAGCCGTCGAGCGCGACAAGAATCACGCCGGAGGTGATGAAATACACCAGCACATACACGACCATGTCGGCAACCGTCATTACTACGTCGCGCAACGCCAGCGCGGTCTGCATGACTTTGGCGGACACGCGGCCGGCAAATTCGTCCTGATAGAAGCCGAGGCTCTGCCCCAGCATCAGGCGGTGGAAATTCCAGCGCAGGCGCATGGGGAACACGCCTTGCAGGGTTTGCAGGCGCACGTTGGACGCGAGGAAGGTCCAGAGGGCGAAAAACACCATCATCGCCGCCATCGCCGTCAACGCCCAGCCTTTTTCGGCAAACAGGGTGGCGGGCGTGTATTTGCCGAGCCAGTCCACGACTTTGCCCATAAATTGAAACAGCAGGGCTTCCATGATGCCGATACCGGCGGTAAACACCGCCAAAACGGCAATCCATTTGCGCAGGCCTTCGATGTTGCTCCAGATAAACCGCCACAGCCCTTTTTCAGGCGTTTTCGGGGCGGCTTCGGGATAGGGGTCGATTCGGGATTCGAACCATGAGAATATTTTTTGAATCATTGTATTGGGTTTAATTGAGAGAGAATGGATTTCAGACGACCTCTACGGTGGGGACAGGTCGTCTGAAAACAAGTATCGAGAGTTAAAGGCATTATTTTACGGGAAAAAACGGCGGGAAGACACCGCAAAGGAGAAGCGGGAACGATAATTCGGCAGATGTTTTGCCGAGAGTGTGTTTGCCAATCTGATTTGGGTTTTGCCAAAACAAAGGTCGTCTGAAAATCCGAATGATGTTTTCAGACGACCTTTGAGTTATCGCGGGTTCACTATTATGGCTGTTATCGGGTATGGCTGCTTTCGATGCCGGTTTTGATTTCGCCATAGACTTGCGAGCTGCCGCCCGTTCCCGTTGCAGAAGTACAGGCGGCAAGGAAGAAGAGGGCGGTGAGGCTGAGGACGGTTTTCATGGGGTTCCTTTCTCGGGAGGGAAAGAGGTCGTCTGAAACCGTATTTGGTTTTCAGACGACCTTTTGGGTTATTTAGGATCGCAGCGGAAATGGTATGCGCAGATTTCGAAGCCGTTTTTGAAATACAGACGGTGCGCATCGACGCGGTCGTGATTGACGTGGACGTTGAGGTGGATTTTAGTCACGCCTGTTTCCGCGCCGATTTTGCGGACTTCTGCCAAAAGGCGGGAGGCGTAGCCTTTGCGGCGGCTTTGCGGCAGGGTAACGATGTCGTCGATATGGATATGGCGGCCGCTGGCGAGGTTGCAGGCTTCGCGGAAGCCGCAGACGGCGACGGCGTTGTGTTTGCCTTCTTCAAAAATACCCAAGAGGCGGTAGCCGGCGGGGCGTTGGACGGTGTTGATTTGTTCGGTGAATTTGCTGATGTCGGTCAATGAAGAACGCAGGACGCTGAGGGCGGCGAAGGCGGTGGATGTGTCTTCGGGCGGGATTTCGCGCAAAATGTAGTCGGCAGCGGCGGCTTGGACCGGCGCTTTTTCGGCGGCGTGTTTTTCTTCGATGGCTTGCGCCAGCGGGACGCGTTCGGCAGGTTCGCCTTGTGCTTTGGCTTCCTGTTCTTTCAAAAGCTCTTTGCAGTCGATGATGCGCAAGTCGTTGTCGGCGGCAAAGTCCATCAGGAAACGGAACATCTGCGGATTGTCTTCTTCGAGTTTCTTATCAACGGCGACGCAGCGGACGTTGTCCACCAGCATGGGGCGCACCCAGTTGGAGTAGGACAGCCGGTTGTCTTTGGTGAATGAGGACAATATGCCGCACAGGCGTTCTGCCCAGTCGCTGGGACGGAAAATCTTGCCTTTGTTGGTTGTGCCGTGAATCACGACTTCGTAAGGGTTGCAGACTAACATGGCGGTTTCCTGTGTAGAGTTTGAAATTCGGGCGGACACATGAAAACAGGATATTCAAATTGCCGCTGTTCCTTTTGCGGAAAGGACGGCGTGGGTCATTCCTGTTTGAATGTACGGTCAGATAGTGGGCGGGATAAATGCTTTGTGTCCGTTTTTGATTGATTTCACTATAAGAATGTTCATGATTATACCGCACAGTCCGGGCTTCGTGGCAGTCGGGCGGATGTAAGCCGCTTTTGAGGTCGTCTGAAACTGAAAGAAGCCGGTTTTGCTGAAATAAATAAAGCAGAGCTTGTCCGAACCTTTTTCAGACGACCTGTTTGCCGCAGCGTTGTTTTCTCCGTTTCGCCAACCTGCTTGCATTGATACTGCTTAATTACTTAATTATCGGCTCTCATTCCTGCCCCGCACAGGCGTGGGCGGGAGGGGCGGTTGACGGCCAGTGTCGTTTAAAAGCAAAGCGAATCAGTTAAAAATAAAAAGGACGCATCATGCGTCCTTTTTGTCTTTGATACGTCGTCTGAAACCCGACGACGAAGAAACCGTCAATCTTCTTCCCCTTCCGGCAAACCCTTATCCTGCAAGGCGGATTCTTGGGCGGTTTCTGTCAAATCGCGTTGCAGGCGTTTGGTGGTTTTGACGCCCAGCGCGCGCAGTTTTTCGGCGCGGCTGACGAGGTTGCCGCGTCCTTGCGAGAGCTGTTTGTAGGCTTGTTGGAACTGGCTTTGCGCTTGGTCGATGTTCTTGCCGACGCTTTCGAGCGTTTGGATGAAGCCGGTGAATTTGTCGTAAAGCCTGCCGCCTTCTGCCGCGATGGCGAGGGCGTTTTGGTTTTGCTGTTCGTTGCGCCAGATGTGGGCGACGGTGCGCAGGGTGGCGAGCAGCGTACTCGGGCCGACCGGCATGATGCGTTTGTCGAAACATTCTTGGAACAGGGCGGCATCGTGTTGCAGGGCGAGCAGGTAGGCGGGTTCGACGGGGATGAACATAAACACGAAGTCCAGCGTGCGCACGCCTTCGAGGTCGGTATAGTCTTTTTGCGACAGGCTGCGGATGTGGGCGCGGATGCTGGCGACGTGGGCGGCGAGTTCGCGCTCGGCGGTTTCGGCGTCGGCGGCTTGGGTGTAGCGGACGTAGGCGGTCAGCGAGACTTTGGAATCGATGACGATTTGTTTGCCTTCGGGCAGGTTGACGAGGACGTCGGGCTGGAGGCGGCGCGCGCCGTCTTCTTCTTGGCGGACGGCAGCGGCTTGGACGGTGTATTCGCGTCCTTTTTGCAGGCCGGAATGTTCCAAAACGCTTTCCAAAATCATCTCGCCCCAGTTGCCTTGGGTTTTGTTTTGCGTGCCGGTGAGCGCGTCGGTGAGGGCTTTGGCGTCGCTGTGCAGTTGGGTGTTGAGGGTTTGCAGGCGTTTGAGTTCGTTTTCGAGGGTCAGCCGTTCGCGCGCTTCTTTTTCGTAGGTTTGCTGAACCAGCTCGCTGAAGCCGTGGATGCGTTCGTTGAGCGGGGTCAGCAGTTGGCTGAGGTGGTCGCGGTTTTGCTCGGTGAAGCGGCGGCTTTTCTCTTCCAAAATGGTGTTGGCAAGGTTTTGGAACTGGTCGCCCAAGCTTTGACGGGCTTCGGCAAGGAGCTTGAGCTTTTCGTCGGCGGCGAGGCGTTCCTGTTCGAGTTGGATGTGGAGGCGTTCGTTGCGGACGTGCAGGTTGTGCGCGTTTTCCTGAAGCTCGGCGTAATCTTGTTTCAGACGACCTGCTTCCTGTTCGCGCTCTTGGAGATAACCGATTTGGCGTTCGGCGGCGGCGAAGCGGTTGCCCAATTCCTGCAATTCGCCCTGCAAATCTTGGACATGATAACGCGCATCGGCAAGCTCGGCGGCGGTTTGCGCCTGATTTTGTTCTGCAAATTCAAGATGCTGGCGGCACTCGGCAAGCGATTGCATCAGGGCAAACTGCTGCGTCTGCGCCTTGTTGCGGGCGAGCAGCCAAGTGATGAGCGCGCCGGACAAAAAGGCGAGCGCGGCGGTTAGGAGGAGCGGGACATTCATAGGTCGTCTGAAAACGGAAAAAGCAAAAACGGCAATATAGCATGTTTGCAGGGCAAGCTCGCTGCGCGCTTGCATAGGATAGGGCGGAATGGCTGATAAACGATGTCGAGCAGCGGATTTCAGAACGCAGGGCGCAGCAGTCGAACTGAATCAATCTGAATCAATTTGATTGAGGCATGAACGGCATCGACGAAACAGAAAGCCTTTTCAGACGACCCATCCAACCCATAAATACAAACAGGTCGTCTGAAAATTTCCCGACCGCTTTTGACGGCTTGAATGTGGATTTCGCAGGCGGATATGGACGGCAGCTTCAAGTCCATTACGCCGTTCAGACGACCCCTATTTAAGATTGATATGTATAAGTTCCTCCCTATTGTCCACGTTTTGTCCAGACTGGGGCTGCTGTTTTCCATGGTGCTCGCAGTACCGACGCTGATGTCGTATTTTTTTCTGGACAACGCGTTTCCGGCGTTTGCCTACACGGCTTTGGCGACGACGCTGACCTCTTGCGCGGTTTGGCTGCTGACCTTCCATTTCCGCCGCGAGCTGCGCCCGCGCGACGGGTTTACGTTGGTTTTGATGTTGTGGCTGGCGTTTGCGCTGGTGGCGGCGATGCCAATTTATATTCACATCCCGGGCATCAGTTTTACCGATGCGTTTTTTGAGGCGATGTCCGGACTGACGACGACGGGCGCGACGGTCATGACGAGCTTGGACACGCTGGCTCCGTCGGTGAATTTTTGGCGGCATATGCTCAACTGGCTGGGCGGCATGGGTATCATCGTGCTGGCGGTTGCGATTCTGCCGATGCTGGGCGTGGGCGGAACGCAGCTCTTCAAGGCTGAAATTCCGGGGATGGACAAGGAAAGCAAGATGGCGCCGCGCATTTCGCAGGTGGCAAAGAAGCTTTGGTTCTTCTATACGATGACGACGGCGGCGGCTTTTCTGACGCTGCATTTTGCGGGGATGAGCTGGTTTGACGCGCTTTGCCATGCGATGTCGGCGGTGTCGCTGGGCGGTTTTTCGACACACGATGCCAGCATCGCTTATTTTGATTCGCTGACCGTCGAATGGGCGATCATGTTTTTCACGCTTTGGGGCGGTGTGAATTTTGCCACGCATTTCACGGCGCTGACACGGCGTTCGCTCAAATCCTATTGGCAGGACGAGGAATGCCGCGTACTGCTGGTGCTGCTGGCAGGCAGTATTTTGATGTCGGCGGTGTATCTGTGGCAGAAGGATTTTTATGCAACCTTTGGGGATTCGCTGCGTTTTGTCAGCTTCAACTTTGTCTCCATCGGACTGGCAAGCGGTTTTTCCAACACGGATTTCGCGCAATGGCCGCTGATCGTGTCGCTGTGGATGTTTTTCCTGTCCAACCTGTTGGCAAGCTCCGGCTCTATGGGCGGCGGCATTAAAAACGTGCGGGCGTTGGTCTTGTTCAAATTCAGCCTGCGCGAGATGATGATTCTGCTACACCCGAAAGCGGTGCGCACGGTCAAGGTCAACGGACGCATGATTCCCGACCGCATGGCGCTGACGGTGATGGCGTTTATTTCGATTTATTTCATGACGACGATTGTGTTCAGCTTTTTGCTGATGGCAAGCGGGATGGAATTTATCTCCGCCTTCACCGCCGTCATCGCGTGTATTACCAATGCAGGCCCGGGCTTGGGCGAGGTCGGACCGGCGGGCAGCTATGCGGTATTGAGCGATGTGCAGAAATGGCTGTGTTCGGCCGTGATGCTGCTGGGCCGCTTGGAGATTTTTACGGTGTTGATTTTGCTGACACCGGCTTATTGGAAAAAATAAAGACAGGTCGTCTGAAAACGGATTTCGGGTTTTCAGACGACCTTTTTGTTATAGTGAATTAACTTTAAACCAGTACGGCGTTGGCT
>ERZ773038.569-NODE-569-length-23784-cov-11.155506_pt1 | contig 23784 bp, 24 predicted proteins | sample MGYA00511665_ERZ773038 | MGnify/ENA primary metagenome ERZ773038 (study PRJEB29015, sample SAMEA2737966) | human oral metagenome | biome: human oral; feature: human-associated habitat; material: dental | place: China | collected 2028 ... | reverse complement strand
CCAGGTGCACCGGGCCGGTGGGGTTGGCGGAGACGTACTCGAGGTTGATGTGCTGTCCGCTCAGGGAGTCATTGCGCCCGTAGGCCTCGCCGGCCTCGACGATGGAGCGGGCGAGTTCACCGGCGCTGGCGGCATCGAGGCGGATATTGAGGAAGCCGGGGCCGGCGACCTCCACGGAGGTGACGCCGTCGAGGGTCTCAAGACGGGGGGCGAGGAGCTCGGCGAGATCGCGCGGTTTGGTGCCCGCCTTCTTGGCCAGCTGCATGGCGACGTTGGTGGACCAGTCGCCGTGGTCGCGGTTGCGGGGGCGCTCGACGCGGGGGTCGGGGATCTCTGCGGCGGGCAGGGCAAGGGAGCCCTCGGCAGAGGCCTCCTCCAGGACGGTGCGGATGGCTGCGGCAAGCTCTTCTGGAGTCACGTGCGTCAGCGTACCGTCATCGGCCAAACCGGATCGCGAGGGAGGCCGGAGGCCTCGGGGCATCGTGGGACATGTCGCAGTCTCTCGCCGGTTTCGCTCCGGGGCCGGGACGCTGGTACAGTCACGCCTCGGGCCCCGGTAGCTCAGTGGATAGAGCGTCTGCCTCCGGAGCAGAAGGTCGCAGGTTCGAATCCTGTCCGGGGCACCACCCCAGGGCCCCCGTCGCCACCCGCGGCGGGGGCTTCCTCGATCTTGCGAGGCATGAGGTCGTCAACGCTGACGCCGAAGCGGTCGGCCACTACAGCGACATCCTGGGCACTCCAACCGACCTGACCGTGGATCTTCTTGCTCACGACAGTCTGTGTTACCCCGAGTTGCTCACCAAGCTGCCTACGAGTGACACGGTGGGCGAAGAGGTACTGGTTCACGGTGAACCCAAGCGCCTCATTGAAGGTCATCGTGTCGTCGTCGGGTGCGATCATCTCTGCTGTCATGGGTCAACAGTACCATGGACATTCAAAATGTGCACCCACAATCACTTGACACACGCCTGAGGTGCATGCAAAATCTACATCTGTGAGCGAGCGTAATCTGCTTAAACATTCCTCGCCTGCGTCAGCCGATCTGATCACGGCTGCGGAGGCGGCATCCATGATCCCGGGCTGTAACGAGCAGACGGTGCGACGATGGGCCCGGTCAGGGCGAGTGCCTGCGGCGCAGCTGCCGTCGGGCAAGCTCTTGTTCCGGCGCGAGGACATCGAAGAGCTCTTGGTTCCTCGGTTCCTGACTTCGGAGAGGGCTGAAATACCAAACCAAGGGAGGTTGCCGGTATGAGCGCCTCGTATAGCTGGCTGGGGTTGTCGCCGATGGTGTGGAGTCTGGTCTCGGTGGTGAGCAGCGCTGTGGGGCTGTGGTTGCTGGGCTGGGCTGCGCGGCGGCAGGCATGTGGCTGGCTCCGTGTGGGGCTGCGTCTGCTGGCTGGGTTCCAGCAGTTCGTGCTTGTTCTGTGTGGCCTGTCGGTTCTGGTGGTGCACATGTCTGCTCGTGCGCAGGCGATAGCGATCTTCGCGGCGGCGGTAGGTGCTGCGGTGTGGCGGTTCTACGTGATGGCGTCGGCGCCAGCTCCGCAGGCTCCGGGCACGCCGGACTTGGGGGCTGCGCCCTCGGTTGGTAAGGAGGTCTTGGCATGAGTTCGTTCGTCGGTCTTGGCGCTTGGGAGTTGTCGGCGCTTTCGGTGCTGGGGACTCTGAGTGTTGTGGGTATGGCTGCCACGCTCGGTGTGCGACTCCGGTCGCCTGAGCGACGTCAGTGTCGTGGTGAGCGCGTGCTGGCTGCGGCTTCGGCGGCTACCTGGATGGCGGTCATGCTCGTCTTCTTCGCCGTCTTTCCGTGGTGGGGCCGACTGGTGGTGGGCGCCCTCCTTGTTGCGAACATTTGGTTGACGACGTCGTCGCAGATGTGGGGGACGGTGTCGGCTGCTTACGTCCTGCGTAAGACTGCGAAGGCCGACGCCGGGCAGGAGGACTCGTGAGCTCAACGATAATCGGAGCACTTGGGGGCACGTTCAGTGTGGCTCTGCTGGTGGGCTTGTGGGCTGAGGAGGCGGAGCATCGCTCGCCGAGTGATCTCGGGGTGTCTGAGTGGGTGCCGGCAGCGTTGGGGCTGCTGCGCGCAGAACTGGTTGTCCTGCTGGGGCTGATGGTTCTGCTGGTGTTGCAGCCGGTGTCGTGGGTGCCGTTCGCGGCCTTGGTGGTGATGGCTGCATTGGTCGGGCGCGTGCGGTTCATGCGGCTCGTCCAACGGCGGTGCCGGTGGTGGTTGGTGGCTGGCGTGGGGCTGGTGGTGCTGTGGCCTGCGGTTGTCGCGGCGTTCCTGCCTGCGACCGCGCCGCTCGGTGTGCGGGCTGGGGCTGTGTACCTGGTGATGGTCGTCGCCTGCTGGGTCCTCAACGTGGCGCGGTTCGTGGCTGGCGTGGTGGCCGGCGCACGGTTCCGTCCGGATCGGCCTGGTGAGTACGTGGCGGTTCCTGAGGGGGTCTGAGGGTCCCTCACTAATTGTTCTTCATTTCTTCTTATTTTATCGAATTACATTCGTGTTCTTTACGGATGAGGGGGTTTGTCGTGTCTTTTGAGGGGTTGTGGTCAGGCCGCGTGGCCGGCCTTGTCGGGCGACGGAGGAGCCTGGCCGGCTGCGCTGGGCTGTCCATGGCCCCGAGCTGGGTCCCGCTGTCCACCTGTGCGTGGCCGCCGGCCCCGGCGACAGCCGGCGGCCTCCACGGGTGGTCAGGGGGCTACGCGGGTAGCCCCGCGCGGAAATCGAGTGAGTTATCGAGTGGGAGGAGCTTGTGATGACAGTTATCGAGGCGACGGAGTTGGAGCAGCAATTGTTGGATGAGGCTACCGACTGTGGCTGGGTGTTCTCGCTTGAGCAGTTACGTGAGAGCCGGCGGCGGGGGCCTGACGGCCTGCTGGTCGCCCAGAGGCTCCTGGAAGCCAGGGCCGCCGACTCTCTGTCTGCTGCTGAGGAGCTGGCTCTGGTGGAGGAGTGCTGGCGCGCCGGCGGTGTATGTCTGCTGGAGGAGCTGGCAAGGGATCGTCTTCGTGCGTCGCGGGCTCTGGTCGATGTGTGGGAGGAGGCTAACGAGCCTGTCGGTGAGGTGGCGGCGGGGCCAGCCAGGCTGGTTCGGGTGGCGTTCAGCCACGTTCTGTCAGTGAGTGGTGATCCGATCGTGGATGAGGAGACGGGCTTCACTATTGAGTGCGTTGGTCTCGATGTCTGTCATGACCGCCTGTTTGAGGCGCCCCCTGGGTGGGTGCCACCGATCGGCACGAATCCTGGTCTGCGGGTGTCGTATGACCCTGCGGAGGGCTTTGGGTTCTGGGCGGACGAGCGTCTTGACTGTGCCTGGTGCGTGTCGGACTGGATGGTTGACGACGGCTATGAGTTGAGGTCCGTGGATCGCGGCGTGTTTGAGGGAGTGATCCAGCGTCACGGGCACCGTTTGAAGAAGGACAACTGGCTTGAGTCGGTTGCCTTCTGCCTGCTTCCGGTTCAGGGAACCAGCAGCCAGGAGGTCGGGGGGGAGCACTTCTTCCACGGCTCGATGCGTTTCAAGCCTGGTGAGGGCTTCATGAGAGCTGCTGGCGACGTGTTGCGTCCGGTGTCTCTGAGGGGAGGAGTTCTATCGTGACTACTTTGGATTCCTTGGTGGTTCCTGAGGCTGGTGTGCCGGCGACGGGGCTGGAGCTGGAGGTTCTGGCGGGGGCTGCTGCGCAGGGTTGGTCGTACTCGTTGGAGGAGCTGCGGGCGAATCGTCGTCGGGCGCTGGCAGGTTTAGAGGCGCTTGAGGGTTCTCGTCAGGAGCGTGCTGGCGCTCAGCCTGCGCCACCGGTGTTGTCCGGGTCGGGGGACCCGGGTCGTCCGTGGCGTGGGCTGGTGGAGTTTGAGCGGCTGCTGCTGGTGGGCGCTGCTGTAGAAGAGCGGCCGGTGGTGGAGTCGTCGGGTCTGCGGTTGTCGGGCTTAGCGTTCTTCGTGCGGTTCGACCGGGTGTTTGAGTGGGTCTCGGGTGCGGAGCCGGAGGGGGCGAGCGATCTGAACGGGCTGCTGCGGGTGTCCTTCGACCATGCTGATGGGCTGCGGTTCTGGCCGGATGAGGGCTTGGGCTGCGGCTGGGAGGTGTCGGGCTGGTTGGTGTGCGAGGCCGACCCGTCTGAGCCTGTCGTGTCGTACCCGAGGCCGGTGGAGCGCAGTGTGTTTGAGGGCCTGCTTGAGCGTCATTGGGACCTGTTCATGGAGGAACGGTGTCTTCAGTCGACGGCTTGGGGTTTTACGGATCTGGAAGACAGCAGCGCTGCCGACGCGGTGGCGCTGGATGGTACTGGAGGTGATTGGCTGTGACGTCGTGGGTTGAGGACTGGGATGTGTCGACGTCGGTGGGTCTGGCGTCGGCGTTGGATGCTGTGGAGGCGTCGCCGGGGGTGTGGGACTCGCCTTTGGGGCACCAGGTAGCGAAGAAGATCGTGAGGCTGGTTCCGCTGAAGGTGGGGCCTGGTCGGGTGGCGTCGTTGATGGCGTCTGGTGCGGCCTCGTGGGATGAGGTGGTGGCGGATCTGGCGGCGGAGGCGTTGGAGATGCTGCTGATGCGCCGGGATCTGCGTGCCGGTGGTAGTGATCTGTGGGCGGTTCTGGTGAATCACTCGGTGTGGATGGTGCAGGGGCACCAGGAAAGGGATCGCCAGCACGGGCTGAGCGGTGATCATGCGCATCCTCATCGGATGCGTAAGCAAGTCAGCTTCCTTGATTTGGACACGCCTTACCTCCCGGTTGGGGAGGGGTATACGGCGCCTGGGGCTGTGGAGGTCGAACGGCGACGAGTCTGGGTGAGGGACGAGGATCTTGGGCCCTGCCTGGTGGGAGTGGCTCAGGCTCTGGCGTGGGCGGGTGTGCCTGTCTGCGTTGCTCGGGCTGGGACGTGCCGGGTGGCTGAGCTGGCGGCGTCGACGAAGCCGCGTGAGCGTCACCGGTTGGCGCGTGAGGATGCCGGTGAGGGTGTCCTGGCTGCTTTGGGGGTCTCACCGGATGCCGCGGGGGCGTGGATGAGCCTTGCGGCGGGGAGTCGGCGCAGGGGTCTTGAGTCCGCGCTGGTGTGGTTGCTGCGGGAACGGATCGCTGAGGGCCTGGGCGTTGACGGCTTGGCCTGGGGTGAGGTCTTGAGTGCTTTGCAGCTGCGGTGGCTGTGGACGGTGACGGCGGGGGTCGTGGTTCAGGCCCCGTCTGCTGCGCCGGTCCCGGCGCGTAGGGCGCCGGTACGCCATCTTGGTGAGCCCGGGGTACAGCTGACGCTGTTCCCGGTGGAGGGGGTGAGTGCCGGGGCGGCCGCGTAGAGAGGGGTTCATGAGACTCGCCCCCGACCGGCGGACCGGGCGAGGGCGAGAACCAAGGTAACCAAACCACCCGGCCTCAACATTTTTCGAACCCTGTTGGTCGGGAGTCTGGGAGGAGTGCACCTAAGTGCTCTCCGCAAGATTCTTTAAGGATAGTTGATGAGCACATTTTCCGCAAGGGCGGCACAGGGGTCTAAGGGTTCTGATCTTACTAATGCTTTAGATGGTGGGTGGGTTTCTGGTGGTTTTGCGCCGAATCCGTTGGTTCGGAAGTGGCGGCGGCCGTCGACGGCGGTGGAGCGGTCTCGTCTGCTGGTGGCGGCGAGTGTGCCGGAGGGGTGTGTGCTGGCACCGCGGGTGTCGGTGTGGTTGGGGACGGTCCGTGAGGTGGCTGAGGCTCGGGGTCTGCGGGATGCGCAGGTGTCGACGGTGGTGCGGGTTGCTCGGGGGCTGTGTGACTGGGTTGATGGGGCTTCGCGTACGACGCGGGTGGTGAACGACCGGATCGCGGAGCTGGTTGGCTGCTGTGTGCGGACGGTGCAGCGGTGGCTGCGTCGTCTGGAGCAGTGGGGTCTGCTGGGTTTGGTGGCTGGTGGCCGGTCGGCCAGGTGGGCGCCGCTGGCGCGCTCCCAGGACGCTGACGGGCGGGTGGTGCTGGAGCGCCGCAACGAGGCGGCAGTGAGGTCACTCGTGGTGCCCCAGGAGCTGGTGGCGGACACGCCGGCGCCCGCCTCGACGGGGGCCTCCCAGGCCGCGGTGGGGCGGGGGCCTGTGGATAACGAGGGGCTGGCCAGGTCTGGTTGTGGATCGAGGTGTCACCCCTACCCGTTGTTAGGGATTGTTGACCCCCGCACGCGCGCGCGAGGCGGCTTGGGTGGAGAGGGTTTGGTGCCGCTGCGCGGCGCTGAGGTTTTCTTGGGGGCCGCTGCGCGGCCCGGTGGCCGGGTTGGTGGTGATCGGCGGCGTGCGTGGTGGTCACCTCGGCGCACGAGGAGCACGGAGGAAGGGGTGCTTGGGCTGGCTCGTGAGCTTCAGGAGCGCATGGTGGTGCTTCGGGGCTGCTCGGATAGGTACGTGATGCGGGTTATCCGGCCGTTTTTCGGGGCTGGCTGGTCGGTGGGTGACCTGGTGACGGCCGTGGATCGGCGTCCGGACGGGTCGGCCTGGCCGCATAGCGGGGATAGGGGTGTGCGTGAGCCGGCGAGGTGGCTGATTCACCGGTTGTCGGCCTGGCTCGACGAGGCAGGTGCGCCGCAGTTGTCGTGGAGGCAGGAGCGCCGGGCGGCTCATGAGCGGGCGATGGCTGAGCGTGAGGCCCGGATGGTGGCGCGTGAGGCCGAGCGCGCCCGCGTCGCCGCGCAGCGCGTCTCGTGGGGTGGTGGGCCTGGGCCGGGGCAGCTCGCGGCCCGTCGGGCGGTGCAGGAGGCCACTGACCGTGCTCGTGCTGGTGGTGGGCGGCTGTGGCGTGGTCGTCGGGGGGTGCGCTGGTGAGGCTCTCGGTGGCGGGCCGGTGGTGCTGGGGTGTGGCGCACCTTGGCACAGATATGGGTGCAAGGAGGGAGACCGGCTGGGTCTCTTCTGGTGTGTCGAGACGGGAAGGAGGCTGGGGTGGACTCTGATTCTGACTCTGGTTCGGGGGCGAGGTGGCTGGTGGCGGCCTTGGTCGCTGGCTTGGTTCTGGTGCTTGTGATTGGCCCGTTCTTGGGTGCTGGGGTGTATGTGTCCTTGTTTTTTCATGACGTCCCGCGTGGTGCTGCTGGGACGGGGATGGCGTGCCGGGTGGGTCAGTCTCAGGTGGAGGCTCCTGATGGGAGTGGGGGCTCGGTGAACTTCAGTCAGGAGCAGCTCAGTAACGCCGCGGCGGTTATCGCGGCGGGTAACGAGGCCGGGGTCGGGGCGCAGGGTCAGAAGGTCGCGTTGATGACGGCGTTGCAGGAGTCCACGTTGCGCAACCTGGCTAACCCGGGGGTGGCCGGCTCGATGGACCTGCCTCATGAGGGCACGGGAAGTGATCACGACTCTGTGGGGCTGTTTCAGCAGCGTCCTTCGATGGGTTGGGGGTCGGTGGAGGAGATCATGACGCCGTCGAAGTCGGCGGCGGTGTTCTATGAGCGGCTCAAGGGCGTCGAGGGCTGGGAGTCGATGGCGCCGGGGCAGGCGGCGCAGAGTGTGCAGCGCTCGGCGACACCGACTGCCTATGACAAGTGGGAGCCGACGGCGGGGGCGTTGATGGCGTCCTTGGCGGGTGTGGATTGCGGGCCGATCGGTTCGGTGGCTGGGCAGGGGCAGGGCGCGATGGGGGTTGCCGGGGTCAGTGGTGGTCGGGCGGCGATCATCGCTTATGCCCAGGCCCAGGTCGGCAAGGCCTATGTGTGGGCTGCGGAGGGTCCGGATGCTTTTGACTGCTCTGGATTGACGCTGAAGGCCTATGAGCAGGCCGGTATCACGTTGGAGCACTCGTCGAGTGCTCAGCTCACGGCTGGTGAGCACATCTCAGCTGATCAGGCGCAGCCGGGTGACCTGCTTTGGTGGCCCGGCCACATCGCCATCTATACGGGCAACGGTCGGATGATCGGTGCCCAGACCCCGGCTGAGGGGGTGCGAGAGATGGCCGTCTACGGGTCCCCGACTTATATCCGTGTCCCTGGCTTGTGATCCCAGGGAAGAGGTCTGCGCGCAGAGCTGCGTGGGCGGGAAAGTTGACCGACAAGTAATTCACAGCAGTCCAATGGCAGGTTTAGGGAGAAGGAAGAGTGTTTAGGAAGGTATCTGACTGGTGGTCGTGGACGTGGTCGCGCGCGCGGCGCGGGACGCGGTTTGTGATGGTGGCCGGCGGGGTGTTCGTCGTGGTGGTGGTGATGGTGGCCGTCCTGGTGTGGGTTGGCGCCAACACTGACCGCCTGCCCTCTCCTGGCGGGGCGAAGGGGCCGGGACCGACGGTCAGTCCTGGGGCGTCGGCCCCGGCGTCGGTGTCGGCGGCTCCGGGTGACTCGGGGTACGTGACGTCGTCGACCGGGGTGGACTTTGGTGCCTCCCTGCCTCGCCTGGGGGCGTCGCCGTTCGCGAAGACCACTGACCCGAAGGTCTTCGCCCTGAGTGTCCAGGCATCGGTGGGGTATGACTACAGCAGCGTCCAGCCGGCTGACCCGGGGGCTGAGACCACGCGGATCACGGACTCCTGGATCGCTGGGATGACCGGTGAGGACGGGCCCCTGGGGGCTGAGAAGCACACGGTGCTGCGCCAAGCGGTCAAGGACTCGATCAGCCCGGACTACGTCGCCTACCAGATCGAGGCTCGTGAGCGCGACGAGGTCGACGTGCTCGGGGTAGCGGAAACCGACAACGGCACCTTGCGCAACGACGTCGGTAACGACGTCTACCTCAAGGTGGTCGGCAACCGGGAGACGCTGTACACCCTGACGACAACGGCCAGGGTCAAGACGACTACGCAGCAGGTCGGAGACGTCACCGGGTTCGTGCGCACCACGGAGACCGCGTTGCGCATGATCGTGCGTTGCGACCCGAAGGTTGACGAGGGCTACTGCGAGCTGGTCGGCGTTGTGGGCGGTGGTTCGGCGTGAGTGCGGCGAGGCGGGCCTGGTGGTGGTGCTGCGGCGTGCTGGCCGCGGGCCTGGGGGCCCTTGCAACAGCGGTGATCCAGCTGACGAGTGGAGGTGCATGATGACTGGGAGGCTTTCGAGGCTCGCGCTCCTGGTGGGCGTGATGATGATGGGGCTGCTCGCGGTAGGGGCCCTGACCCCGTCTGCTGCCGCAGTGCCGGTGACTGCTGGGACGGGGCAGGTGGCGCCGGTGGTGCTGCCTGCCGACCCTCCGGCCCCGAACGGCGACGGCGACGGCGACAAGCCTGTGCACAAGGACCAGATCGAGCCCAATGACCTAAAGGACAAAGGCACGAGCGTCCCTGAGTCACTCAATGACAAGCTGAAGTCGGGTAAGGAGGTTGCCGACAAGGTCGCCAAGAAGGTCGCTGACGGCACAAACGCAAACGATCCCAACGGCGCGTCATCCTCGGGATCAAGCTCGTCGTCGAACCTCAAGTGGGTCAAGGACGTACTAGATACGTCTGCGGTGTGGATCGGCGACATGATGGGACGCGCGGCGGCCTGGGTCATCACCTCGGTGTTGTCGATCGTCTTTGGTCTGGGGTCACCGGACCTGGGGGCGGACTACATGTACACGTGGACGGGTAGAACGTTCGCGGTGGCGATCCCGATCACCATCACCCTGGCGTTCTGGCAGCTTGCCAAGACCGCAATCCAGGCCCGGGGCCTGACGGGGGTGCGGCGGGCAGCCGCCGGCGCGGTGGCGGCTACCGCGGCTTCGATGGTGACGCTACCGATCCTGGTGGCCTTGACCGGGGGTATTGATGAGCTGCGCGCCGCGATGGTGTCGTGGCTGGGCCTGGATGTCGAGGCCTTGTCGAAGCAGATCACCGACATCTTCTCCTTTGATACGTTCCTGGCTCTGGCTGGGATCTCCCCGGGCGCGGCACTGACGGCGGCGGCGGCCATGGCGATCGGGTTCGGGCTGTTCTGCCTGTTCACGGTGTTCTTCGCGATTGTGCTGCTGTTCGTGATGGTGCTGCGGGGCCTGTATCTTCAGGCGGCTGCGGTGGTGACCCCGGTGGCCTACTCGGGTATGGCGGCTGATGAGACCAGGTCCTGGCCCAGGACGGTGCTGGGGTGGCTCATGGCTCTGCTGGTGGCGCCGTTCGGTATCGTGATCGTGCTGGGGATCGGGTTCCTGGGCCTGTCCGAGATCGACAAGGCGGACTCGATCACGGGTGCGCTGTCCCAGCTGGCGACCTGTGCGGCCGCCCTGCTGGGTGGCCTGGCCTGCCCGGGAGTGTTCTTCAAATTGTTCAGCTTCCTGGGTGAGGACGCTGTGGCGTCGATGATTTCCCAGATGCGTGGGGCTGTGGTCGCAGGTGCCGGCGTGGTGGGTAACACCACCAAGTCGGTGATCAATGCGGCCTCCTCCTCCACCGAGGGCGGGCCGATCGGCCAGACACTCAAGAGTGCCGCCTCTCAGGGGGCCTACGGGACAACCGACGGCTCCGGGGCCGCCGGCGGGGACGACGCCCAAGGAGCCGGCGACCAGAAGCAGGGCCAGGGCCAGGGTGACAGTGACGGGCAGAAGGCCAAGGTCGCCGCCGCGGCTGCGGCCGTGGCCACGGGCGGCGCCAGCGCCGCCGCCGGGGCCGGAGCCAGTGCTGCCGGTGGCTCGGGCGGGGCCGCGGCCTCGTCATCGGGCGCCGGGGCCGGCGCCACCGGTGCTGCTGGTGCGGCTGGCGGGTCGTCAGGCGCCGGAGCCAGTGCTGCCGGTTCCGGTGGTGGTTCGGTTGGTTCGGTGGCTGGCACCCCGGTTGGGGACTCCGGCGCGGTGGGCAGCGGGACCAGCGCTGGTAGCACCACAGGTGGTGCCGGCTCTATGGGCGGCTCGGTCTCCGGTGCTGCTGCGGACGGCGGCGCAGGCGGGGGCGGCCTCTCCCCCGCCCCGGCACCGTCACCTACGGGCTCCGGTGGTTCGGTTGGTTCGGTGGCTGGCGCCCCGGTTGAGGGCTCCGCTGCCCCGGCACCGGCCCCTGTGGGCGGTAGCGCCTTCGCCGGCGAAGCCGGCGCCAGCGGGGGTGGGTTCGCTCCTGCCCCGCCCCCGGCTCCTGCACCCGCCGGTGGAGGCGGCGGTGCTGGATTCGGCGGTGGCTCGGTTGGTTCAGTTGGTTCGGTGGCCGGCGCCCCGCCGACCGGCGGCTACAACCCGGCTCCTCCCCCGCCCCCGGCCACCAGCTACTCGTCGAGCTCCTTGTATGGCTACAACAGCCCCGGCGGGTCGGGTTACGGCGGCTACGGCTCGGGCTATCAGGGCTACCGCCCGGTGTCCTCGGATGACGCCGATACGGAGGTTTTCACCATCCCGGGTGATGCTGATGTGCCGGTCGGTGCGGATGCGTTCTGGCCTGAGGATGATCCCGGCTACTGGGAGGAGATGTGAGGAGCATGAGGGTTGTTACCCCGGATGTCTCGTTGTGGAAGTACGTCACAAAGCTGTTCGACACGCTGGGAGGTTTCCAGGCCGCGGTGCTGATTGCCTGCGTGATCGGTCTGATCACGGGAGGCATCCTGTGGGCTCTCGGAGCAGGCGTCAACAGCGGGTCCCTCGCTAGCCGGGGTCGCTGGGCGGTGATCGGCGCCTGCGGTTGCGCCGTTGCAGCCGCAGCGATCCCCAAACTGGTCCCCCTGGTGATCTCGACCTTTTCGTAGAGCGCTACAGCGCGTACCTGCTGCCACGTCCCTCACCACCCAGGCAGGTGGTGAGGGACGTGGCACACCTTGGCACAGATACAGGTGCAAGGGGCAACCGGGCCTCTTCATTACACGGAAGGAGGGTCATAATGAACAATTATGACCCGGGGATCGTCCCGAACTGGGACTTCTTTCCCTGGATGCCGAAACTCAGAGACGCCGTCGGCGGCTGGCAGGCCACAGCCTTGACCATCGTCGTGGCGTGCCTGATCGTGTCCGCGCTAATGCTGGCAGCGGGGCATTGGTGGGACCACGGGCGGACCACTCAGGCAGGTAAAGGCGGAGTCATAGCCTGCTTCATCGCGGCGGCCATTGTCGGAGCTGCCAGCCCGGCGATCGGGTTCTTCGGCAACATGGGAATCTTCTCCTAATGGGGGCGCCAGCAGCGGAGGTCATTCCCCGCAAGAGCTCGTCTGGTGTCTTCCTGGGACTGTCGTTCCGGGCGGTGATGTGCTTGCTTGCAGGCACGGGGGTCTTCGTTTTCGCCATGCCGGTGTTCGGGGGCTTCCGTGGACTTGCCTACACACTGCCGGTATGGCTTCCGCTGCTGGTCCTGGGAGGGTACCCCGTTTCGTACATTGACGGGCGCGCGATCGATTGGGTGCCGATTGGTGTGTCGTACCTGATACGGCGTGCGACTGGTCAGCACCAGTACCGGGCGAAGGTGTGGCGCACCCGCCCGGAAGGAACTCTGGGCTTGCCGGGTAACCGGGCTCGCTTGGAGATGCTGGTCGATGAGGTCTCGGGCGCGGTCATGGTGCTCGATCGGCGTAAAAAGACGCTGGCCGTGGTGGCTTCGGTGCAAGGTGGCTCGTTCCTGCTCGATGAGACCGCGGACCAGAACGCTAAAGGCAACGGCTACGCGCGGCTGATGTCGGTCGTGGGAGCGACCGAGGGCGTCAAGCGTATTCAGGTGCAGACGCGCTCCATGGCGGATGTTGGTGCGGACATGCGACGCTACTGGGCGCAGAACCGGGTTCGGACGAGTCCGAATGCCCCGGTCCAGGCCTCCTACCGGGAACTGCTGGCGTGGTCGGCCTCGTTCATGGAGCGTCACGAGGGCACGATCACGATCGTGCTGGACCTGGACAAGGTCAAGAAGTCTGTGAGGTCCTATGGCGGCGGAAAGGCTGGAGCCGCGGCGCTGATGCGTCAGCGTATGAGCACCCTGGAACAGCATCTGGATACTGCGGGCCTAAGGCTGCGCGGATGGATGACCAAGGATGACCTGGCGACCGTCATCCGCTGCGCTTACGACCCTGCGGCTGCAACGCGTCTCCAGGCTCATCCTGAGCAGGTAGAAGACCTCGGGGACGCCGGTCCGATGGCCGTGGACGGCGGCTGGGCCCAGGTCCGTACAGACTCCGCGTTCCACAAGGTGATGCGGATCGCCAAGTGGTCACGCGAGAAGTCGGTGATCGGGTTCCTTGAGAAAGTGCTCCTGGTTCCAGGAACCGTGGTGACAAGCTCGTTCATCTACAGCCCTGTTCCTGACAGCAAGGCGGTCAAGGACGCCCATCGTGAGGGCAGCCGCGAGGTGGAGGCCCACAAAGATCGCAACCGACTGGGAAGGGGATCGACAGTGGTCAACCAGACCGACCACGCCCAAGCCGTCGAGCACCTGGCCGAGCTCAACCGTGGGTTCACCGACTTCGATCACGCGGTACTGGTGACCGTGTCGGCACCGACCAAGGAGGCTTTGGCCAAGGGTGTGGAGGACGTGCGCAGCGCGGCCAGGGCCGTCATGGCCGAGGCTCGCACGGTCATCGCCCAGCAGGATGAGCTCTTCGAGGCTGCAACCATGCCACTGGGGCTGGGGGTGCGCTGATCATGGGCATCAAGGTGGGGACCCTTGTCGTCGGCCGGCGGACACGCCGTCAGCGTCGGGCTGCGAGCAAGGCTGAGAAAAGGCTGTTCCACAGGATCAACGATGAGCAGCGGGAGAACAGGCGCCGACAGAAGAAGGAGGATGACGCCCTGTGGGAGGGTGAGCCTCTGCCCGCTGAGGGTGAAGCCGGCGATCGGATGGGTCGTTCGGTGATTCCTGCGTACGTGAGCACAACTCGAATCACCTCCAATAAGGCTCGTGTGCAGTACCCCTTCCTGGCCCCAGCCAGCCGGGGCCAGGAAGGGGTACTGATCGGGAACGACAAGTTTGCCAGGGGGCCGTTCTGCTTTGACCCGTTCGTCGATTACCGCAAGGGAAGTCTGAGCAACACGAACATGGCGGTCATCGGCACGATCGGCACGGGCAAGTCATCGCTGATGAAGTGCATGGCACTACGAGACCTGGTCTTCGGGCGTCGGACATTCATCCCGGGTGACCCCAAGGGCGAGTGGACCGGTGTCGTCCAGGCGGTCGGCGGCGCGGCGATCACGCTCGGGGGCACTTCCCGGGCCCGGCTCAATCCCCTGGACTCCGGCCGCCGGCCCAGCCGGGACCAGGAGGAGGGAAAACCGGTCAGCGACGAGCAGTGGCGCAATATGGTGGAGAAGCAGCGACTGGGCCTGATGTCGTCACTGATCTCCACCCTGATGGACCGTCCCCTGACCCAGGCCGAGAAGGCTGCGCTCAGGGTGGCGCTGGAGGCGACAGTGGCGCGCTCAGGCACTCCGATCCTGCCCACGGTCATGGAAGAGGTCTTCAACCCCACCACCCCGGTTGAGCGTCTGGAGGGTTTCCGGGACTGCGAGGACCTCATGAACGTCGGCAGGGAGGTCGGCTTCGCCCTCCAGCAACTCACGCGAGGAGAGCTCAAGGGCTTGTTTGATGGGCCCTCGACAATCATGTTCGACCCGGCCTCACCGATGATGTCCATCAACTTGGAGAACTTCACCCACGGCTCCCAAGAAATGGCGCTGATCATGGCATGTACCAGTTCTTGGTTCGAGGCCTCCCTGCGTGGCGACGACCTGGGCCAGAGAAACGTGGTCTACGAGGAGGCCCACGAGCTGATGGCCTTCCCGGAGCTGCTGGATCGGATGAGGTCGAACTTCAAGCTGGTCAGGCGGTGGGGGCTGCGCAACATCATCGCGCTGCACCGCATCAGCGACCTCGATGCGGTGGGGTCGCTGGGTTCTAAGCAGCGCTCCGTGGCAGAAGGTTTGTTGGCGGACACCTCGACACGCGTGATCTACCGCCAAGAGGCAGACCAGCTGGAGAACACCCAGCGGGTCCTGGGGTTGAGCAGCACCAGCCTGAAGGCAGTGGAGAACCTGGCCATTGGCAGTGGCCTGTGGCAGGTCGGGAAGCAGGCCTATCTGGTGGCCCACCAGCGTACGGAGTGGGAGAAATTCATGACCAACACGGACTCGGGACTGGGAGAGAGACAGTGAGTAGTAGTGGATCGGACTCGATGATGAACTTCGGCCTGTTCGTTGCCGGCGCTGCGACGATCGTGGCGACCTCGGCCCGACTCGCAGCCGGGGCGGCCTGTACCGCTAGCGGGTGCAGCGTCCATCGTGACCCGGTCAGCGGGACGATCGCCTCAGTGTTCCTGGTGGCACCAGCGCGGGCCTGGGGTGCCCAGGGCATGAACGGGGTCGTGTTCTGGCTCTGCTGGGTGGTCATGCTGGTTCCTATCGTGGCGGGCGCCGTGTGGGTGTGGCGCCAGGCCAGCGCGCGAGGCCTGCTAGGTGGGGCGGGGCGCAGCGGCGACCTGCGTCACGAGAAGGGGATGGCTACCAGGAGCCAGGCGGCGCAGCACTTCGGGGCTAGATCGCTGGAGAAGATGATCTGGCTGCGCCCGGATCTTGAGCGACCCACCTGCTGGGAGCTGGGCTACCGGGTGGGCACGTGCCGGGGTGTCAACGCCTTCCTTCCCAAGGAGGACTCCCTGGTGGTCGAGGGGCCCTCACGCAGCTCCAAGTCGCGGCTGCTGATGGAGGCGATCCTGGCCGAGTTCACCGGCGCGGTGGTGGGCACCTCGGTGCGGGCCGAGATGGCGGCCCGCACCGTCCTGCACCGCCAGGCGCTGGGCGGGCCGGTGGCGGTCTTCGCCCCCGGCGGGGTGAGCACTACCGGTGAGGCCGGCCGGGTCCTGGAGCGGGCGCAGCTGCGCTGGTCCCTGACCAGAGGGTGCGAGGACAGTCAGGTGGCGCGGCGAAGGGCCCGGGCGCTGGCGGCCAACGCCGGTAAGGGCACCGGCGGTAGCGCAGCCTTCTGGGAGTCACACGCCCGCCAGGTCCTCGCCCCGCTGCTGCATGCCGCGGCCCTGTCCGGTGAGGGCGTCGAGGCCCTGGCCAGGTGGACCCAGAGCCCGGCTCGGGCTAGGGACGCCGTCGCGGTCCTGAACGCCTCGCCAGCAGCGGAGCGGGGATGGGCAGACCGCCTCGACGGGGAGCTCTCGGGCGACAGTCGGACGGTGGACAACATCTGGGCCACGGTCTCGTCGTGCGTCGGTGAGCCGCTGATGGACGCTGAGGTGCGTGAGATGGTCTCGCCCACACCGGGGATGGAGCTTGACATCGAGGACTTCATCCGCCGGCGCGGCACCCTGTACGTTGTCAGCGACAACAATGACTCAGCAGCCCCGTTCCTGGCGGCCCTGATCGAGGACTTCTACGCCGTGGCCACGGACCTGGCCAACCGCTCGGAGGGCAACCGGCTGTGTCCGGGGCTGCTGCTGTGCCTCGACGAGATCGCGAACATCGCGGTGCTGCCGTCACTGCCGAAGATGATGAGCGCCGGCGGCGGAAGCAACATCACGGTCATCATCTCGATCCAGGCCCGAGCCCAGCTGGCCGACCGGTTCGGCCGCGACGCCGCTCAGGCGATCTGGGCCGCGGCCACGGCGAGGATACTACTGGGTGGGACCATGGACGGTGAGACCCAGCGTGACATTGTGGCTAGCATCGGTGAGCGCACCGTGGAGCGACGGACCGGGTCCACCGGCCTGGGCCAGTCGTCGTGGGGTGAGGTCAGAGAGAACGTCGCTACCGCCGGCCAGGTCCGCGCTCTGGCCAAGGGCAGCGCCCTACTGTTCAAGGGTGCGGCGCCGGCGGCCGTGATCGACCTGATGGACATTGACACCCGCCTTAAGCACCGTGGCCGCCGGTACCCCTCCCCCACGGGTACCAGGACGCTTGCGCCTGCGGTGGCTGCGGAGCCGTACCGGCCGCCCGAGCTGGCACCAACCAGCTATGGTCAGCCGCCGGCCGGCTCGGACCAGCAGACCCCTCCGACAACGACGCCGGTGGGGAGGTGAGTAACGCATGAGCACGAGCGATGAGGTGGTCCTCTACGGGAGGGCCAACTGCGTGCAGTGCACGGCTACCGGACGCAAGCTGAAGGCCATGGGGGTGGCCTACACCTACAAGGACGTGGACGACCCTGAGGCCGCCCGTGAGGCGGAGCGGGTCGCGGACCGCCTCGGGGCGCGTCAGCTTCCCCTGGTGGTGGCCGGCGACCAGGAGTGGGTCGGATACCGACCCGACCGGATCGAGCGGCTGCGTCCCCCTGAGGTGGGGGCCGCCAGCCGCAGCCGGGCGCCGGCCCCCACCCGAGAGAGAACCATGGAGATGAGCAGCTGATGGCCGGGCTGAGAAACAGGCGTCGCCCGCTGCGTACCCCGGGGCGGGTGGCGGCCGGTAAGCGCTATGTTGACTGGCTGGCCTCCCCGGGGTGGCACAAGCGCCGCCGACGCTGGGCGAGCGAGGAGCAGCGCCGCTACGGGCGCATCGTGTGCGCTCTGTGCGGGGCCAGGTGGAGCCAGTCCCGCGGGGACCTGCACCACCTGTCCTACAGCCGTATGGGCAGGGAGCGGCACGAGGACCTGATGGCCATGTGCCGGCCCTGCCACGAGCTGGTGCACCAGGCGATCGACGCCTCACGGTCCTGGCAGAGGCTCATCTCCCGGGGCAGGAGGCGTCAGGTGACCCTGGCGATCATCGAAAGCATCAGACAGTCACGAGCACGCAAAAACCAAGGTACTGAGCAGGAGTAATGATGAGTGAGGACAGCACCACCACTGGCGGCGGGGCGTGGGACACCAGTGGCGGAGCGAACGGGGACGACATCCCTTTCGCCCCGACGATCGACTGGTGGGCACTGACACCGCAGGAGCGTCTTGAAGAGCTCGGGCCGCTGCGAGTCTTCGTGGCCCGTCTGGTCGTCGACTATGAGCTTGACCCTGGAGTGATCCCTCCGTGCTGGGAGAAGCACGAGTGGGTCATCCGCGTTCTTGACGCTCTTTATCGTTCCTATTTGATTGCGACACACCCCGTCCAACCCGGTGAAGCACTCATCGGGTGGCACCATAATTTCGTATTCGCTCGTGATCTGCTGCGCGAGGCATTCACCGGCTCGTGCACAGCCAGCAGTCACGTGCCCGCCCGCTCTCAGGCGTGGGCGGCAGATATCGTTGCCGGGGGTAAGGACAGTCTAGAGTGGATCAGACGCCAGGAGGAGGCGATGGCCGCCTACCGCACCGAGGCGGAGGCGGCGGCCGTCGCGGCGGCGGGCGCCTGACGGCACACTCTGATGACTGGAAGGAAGCAACCGTTCTGTGGCCGTGCGGCCACACGGAGCAGCTCGTGCTGACCTGGCTGCCGACGCTGGCTGCGCGGCGCAGCAAGGCCCGGCAGGCGGCGCGTGAGGACGGGTGCGTCACCTGCGCCGCTGGCGGCGCACCGGCCCAGGACGCGGTGGTGGTGCCGTTCCCGGAGCAGCCTGAGCCGCGCAAGCGGGGGGTTGATGCGTCCGGGCAGGCGATCCTCGATGAGCTGATCGAGGCCGGCCAGGAGTGGATCGAGGTCACCAGCACGGCCGTGAGCCTGCTGGTGGAGTACGTGCCCGAGGAGATACGTATCGACGTCGTCCCTGGCGCGATGGCGGTCGTGGCTCACCCGGGCCCGATCGTACGCTCGTGGGGCCAGTGCAGCGCTGAGATCGGTGGCCGTATCGCCGCCGGGGCGGGCAGCAGCACGATCCTGGCCGGCGGCATCGCCGCGGTGTGCGACGGGGGCACGCTGCTGGCCCTGGCTGGCGCCGGCGTAGTTGATGCCGGCGCGCGCCTGGTGCTCAACACGGAGATGGATGACATCGATGAGGACCTGGTCGTCCACGCCCTACCGTGGTCGGTCGTCGTGGTCGACGGCGTCGCCGAGGTGGTCACCGCCCAGCCGTGGGGCGTGATCGTCGACTCTGCCGGCCACACGAGTCCGGCCCTGTCGGCGCCGGCCGATGACCTAGGTGAGTTGCTTGAGGTGGCCCAGGCTATGGGCACCCACCCGGGCCTATAGCTCCCTGCCTCGGTTCTGGTCTCTGCTCGGCCGCTGGCTTGTCCTGGGCTGTTGCGGTACACCGACCGTGCTTCTGGGGGTACGGCTCATGGTGGGCACCACCGGGGCTCGACCAGGAACCGGGGCCGCCTGCCTGGGGGCCTGCTCAGAGAGTCGGCGGGCCTTGAGCAGGGCCTGTGTGGCGCGGCGGCGGTCCTCGACGACGGTGGGGTCGATGTGGGAGACCACCGGCCCCAGGGTCGCCTCCAGGGAGGTGTCGTGGCTGGTGGCGGACACCGGGCCGCTGGGTGGGTCGATGATGCTGTACCGGTCCCGGTAGGCCGCGACGGTCCTCGCGGCCTCCAGCCACTGGGACCGCACGCGCGCGTTGGCCGGTGCGGTGCCGAGGTCCTTCGTCCAGGGCTGGTTCTCGGCCAGGGCCTGGTGCAGGACGGCGCCGGCTCGGGCGGTGATGAGCTTCTCGCGCTCGGCCAGGGCCCGCTGGATGTCTGGGTCGGCTGACGGGGGCGCGGCGGGGATGAGGCCGGCGATGAGCCGGCGCTGACCGCCGGCGGCGGTGTGGGCCTTGCGGGCCTTGGCGACGCGGCCTGCCAGGTCGGCGGCCGGGTGTCCCTCGTTGAGGGGCTTGGCGCCGGCCAGGGCCGGCAGCACGGTGTTGACGTCCAGGCCCGCGCGGCCAGCCCGCCGCAGCTCCTTGGCCAGGGCGTCGGAGTAGTCGTCGGCCAGCAGCCGGTCCGCCTGGCCGGGTAGGAGTCGGGGTAGGGCGTTCTGCCATCCCCAGGCGGCATCTCCGGCCGCGATCGTCTGATACTCGTTGGCCAGGCGCTTGACGGACTCGACTTGGTCGGCGTGGCGGTCGGCGGCCTTGCGGGCTGTGTCCGGGGCGGTGTCGCGAGCCAGGACGTCGGTGAGGATGTGGGCGGGCTCCTGGGCGAACTGGGGCATGAGGTCGTCGTCATCCTGCACGCCGTCGGTGACGATGTGGGCGATGTTCGCGGACTTGCCGCGGGTCATGCCGACGTAGAGGGCCTGGCGGCCCATGTCGGGGGTGACCACGACGTGGCAGTCGTCGACGGTGCGGCCCTGGGCTCGGTGGATGGTGGTGGCGTAGCCGAGCTCGACCTGGGCGGCGACGTAGTCGGCGGGCAGGTGGATCGCCTCCGCACCGGGGTCGGCGGTGGGGGTGACCAGCATGGCCCCGTCAGCACTGACGGCCTGGACGTGCCAGGTGGCTCCGTTGTGGGCCCAGTGGCGGCCGCTGCGCAGGGCGCGGGCGTTCTTGCGGGTGACGATGAGGTCGCCGGCCGACGCGTGGTTGCCGTCGGCCAGGGTGACCTCCCGGCCGTGCACTTTGCTGGCGGCCTTGAGGTCGGTGCGGGCGCGGGCGGCGAGCTCGGCGGCAGTGGCGTTGTCAGCGGCGACCATGAGGCTGGTGCGACCCTGGGCGGTCTCGGTCGCCCAGGCGGCGTGGACCTGGTCGAGGACCTTCTCCTGGGTCCCGGACTGGACGGCTCCGCGGGCGGTGTAGGTCTCCACCACTCTGCGGTCACCGGCGCGCAGGGCCAGGGATGCGGGCCCCTGCCAGTCGTCGACGAACCGGTGAATCGTCTTCAGGGAGGGGACGCTCTCGGGGCGGGAGTCGATGAGCATGCCGAAGGCGCCACCGGCCTCGACCGCCGAGAGCTGGTCGGGGTCCCCGACGCACAGGACTTTGGCGCCGGCGGCGTCGGCCTGGGTGACGATCTCGTGCAGGGGGATGGTGGCGGCCATGGAGGCCTCGTCGACGATGATGAGGTCACCGGCCTCAAGGCGCGCCGTCTGCATGGGGGTGTTCTCGATGCGGTGCAACGCGGTGTCGATGGCGGCCCGGATCTTCCGGTCGGGCAGGCCCGCGGTGGTGGGGTCGACGACGGCGAGGGAGTCGCGGATGTCGGCGACCTTCCCGCCGTGGTCGAGCCAGGCGCCGGCCTGGCGCAGAAAGTCCATGTGACTGTCGCGTTCGGCCTGGGCGCGGCGCAGCGTGAGCCACATGGCCGTATTGTCGGCCGGCGCTCCCAGGGACTCACCGAGGACCTCGGCGGCCGCCGAGGAGGGGGCCAGGGCGGTGACCGACCCGGCCCCGTGCTCGGCCTGCCAGGCCTCCACCAGCGCCGACAGCGCGGTGGTCTTGCCGGCGCCGGCGGGTCCGACCATGAGGTCGAGGCGCCGCCCACTGGTGGCCACGGCCTCGATGGCGGCCAGCTGGTCGGCGCTGGGCGCCCGCCGCCCGGCTGAAGCCAGGGCCTGTGGGTTGGCCAGCCTGGGGGCGTCGGTGTTCTTCGACCAGCGCACCAGGGCGTCCTCGGCGTCCAGCAGCACCTGGGTCGTGAAGATCTCGCTGTTCTCGGGGATGAACTGACTGGAGCCGTCCCGGCGGCGGTAGCGGGCGGGGGTGTGCGCGGTGTGGGCGTGGTCCACGCGCACGCACTTGTCGGTGACCGCCTTGGTGAGCCGGCCGGTGAAGGCGTCGCGCTGGCCGGGGGTCTCGAAGCGGATCCGGCGGGCTGCGCGTTGAGCCTCGGCGCGGATGTTCCAGGTGCTCCAGTGAGCGCGCGATGACTGGAGCGCGACCAGGACACCACCGGCTAGGTGGGCGACCTGGTCGTCGGTGATGTCGGCTGCGCGCACGGGGTGGGCGCGCGTGCCGGGCTGACCGGGCACGGTCCCGGGCGCGGGCAGGGGCCGGCCGGTCACGCCGCGCAGCGGCTGGTCACCGACTGCTTGGCGTGCGCGCTCACGCCAGGAGTGCGTGAGCTCTTCCAGGGAGTGGTGCTTCTTGTCGCTGCGCGTGCCGGCCCAGGCCTTAGCGTCGGCGTCCCAGTGCCCCGCACCGTCGGCGCTTGCTTCTTCGCGGGCGGCCTCGATCTGGGCGTGCCGGGTGGAGAAGACCTTCAGGAGGCGGTCGTCGACGCCGTCGATCTCCCAGTGCTCCCGTCCGGTGCGGGAGACGGAGCGCACGTGCCACTCCACCCCCAGGCGCGAGGAGAGGGCGTCCATGAGGTGGTTGTCGTAGGCCTCGCTCAGGGCGACCTGGGCGGGCATGAGCGCACCGTGGGAGTCCAGGGTGCGCCAGGCCCCGTCGGGGCCCTGGACCCGGTTGGCGACCACGAGGTGGGTGTGCAGGTGTGGGTCACCCTCGCGGGAGTCCCAGTGATCGAACGCGGCCGCGACAACGCCGCGCGTTTCTGTTTGAACGACTCCCCCGGCGCCCTGGCGGGTGCGGATGGAGTCGGCCTCCATCATGTGCACGATGTGCTTAATCGCGTCGTGGTGGGCGGCCTCGACCTGCTCGCGCACGCCTGCGTCGCCCAGCGCCCACACCACTGACACGCTCTTGGGTGGGGCGAAGGTGAAGTCGAAGCCGTGCACGGCCTTGGCCTTGTTGGTGCGCGCGACCTGCCGCTCGATCTGCTCGATGCGCGCGGCGCGCTCATCGGCGCTCAGGTGGGCGCTCAGGTCAGCGGTGAGTGCGCGCACCCGGTCAGCGTTGGACACGTGCGCGGGGAACGCGCGCCCGAGCAGCTGGTGGGTGAGCGGGTCGGCGCCGTCCTGGATGAGTGCGCGCAGCTGGTCGGCGCCCACGCGTCGGCCGGCGTGCAGGTGGCGCTTATCGTCGCCCAGGCCATCCAGGCCGGCGCCCAGCCACCGGCCTGGGGGTGTGCCCGCGTTGGTGTAGTAGCGGGTGCCGTCGAAGTGCGCGTGCGCCTGACCGGGGCCATCGGCGACGGACTCGATGAGGTAGTCAACAATGCTCGTGCCTTCGCGACCGGTGTCGTAGAGGCGCTTGACCGTGATCACGGGCGCTCACCACCTGTGACCGCGTCGGTCAGGCGTCTGGTCTCGCACGGCCAGGGGTGCGCGCACTCCGCGCACGCACCGTCATCGCCGGGCACGTGCAGGCGCCTGATGAGCGCGCACGCGCGCGCAGCCGCGGTCATGTGTGCTGCGCGCGTGCGCGCAGCGTTGGCGCGCGCACGCCTGCACGCTGGCGAGCAGTAGACCTGACTGCTGCGCGCAGGAGTGAACACGGCTGCGCACACCGGGCAGACCGCTGAGCGCTCGCCCTCTCCCCCGTTGCGGGTGTAGGCGCGCACGGTGTCGCGGCCGCGTGCGTAGCGTGCACGTCTGCCTGCGCGCTCTCTGCACGCTGGCGTGCAGTACACCTGGGTTGAGCGGCTGGGGGTGAAGGCCTGCCCGCACCCGGGGCAGGTGACCTGGTGGTCGGCTCTCCATGCCTGGCGGCACTCCTCGGAGCAGTAGCGCTTGCTGCGGCGCTGGGCGGTGAACGTGTCCCCACACTGCACACATATGACCTGGATCACAGTTGGTCCTTGGGTTGCGGTCTTTGTTGTCCTCTTTGACTGTGCCCAGGTGCGCCACACCTGCCCCCGACACTTTGGGCGTCTGGTTCCGCAGTGCCAGATGTGCCTCGATTTATTTCTTCTCGGCTTGATAAGAGCCGGGAAGGCTAGCGTTTCGGCGTGCACGGCATCGTCCGTTCGGAACGCTTCATCGTCAGGTACGGGGATGGTGAGAGGGGCGCTGGAAGGTGAGTGCGCTGGGAGCCGACTCGGGGGAGGTACAGGGGCAGGCGAGTGGGCTGGTTGGTGGAACCGCGCGAGCAGGTGGGCGACTGCGGGCGTGGCCGGCCCGGAAGGTGAGCGGGGACCAGCCAGTGGGGTGTGGGCGAGTCGCGAGCAGCGGCCCGCGGGCGCAAGACAGGGCCGCTCGCGAGGCGTCCACACCCCCGGTCCTATGGGTCCCGGTGTCCATCATGTGGGCGGGTCGGCCTCGGCGTTCGCCGGGCCGTCCACATGTGGGCACGGGGCGCTCGGGCCGCAGATTTCCCCACCCCCTTCTGGCGCGCGAGCCCCCACGG
>ERZ773038.567-NODE-567-length-23847-cov-89.057835_pt1 | contig 23847 bp, 20 predicted proteins | sample MGYA00511665_ERZ773038 | MGnify/ENA primary metagenome ERZ773038 (study PRJEB29015, sample SAMEA2737966) | human oral metagenome | biome: human oral; feature: human-associated habitat; material: dental | place: China | collected 2028 ... | reverse complement strand
CCAACTCCTTAAGAAAATGACGCCCAAACAACAAAGAACCCATAACAACTCCTAAGCTCGAATACGTGGTGGGGCAGTTCTGTGATGATATACGCGATCACCCGTGGTCGCCTGCAGCTAAAGGCGACCAACAGGGTGCGCGGCTGCGCGGCCCCCTGTATGCGGGGGTGCGCGCTCGTGCCGGGGTGTTCAGAAGTCTTCAGGGTCTCTCAGGGGCTTCTGCCCCCCCCTGCCTCAGGTCCCAGTACGACTCAGTACTCGTCAGTACGAGACCGCATCGCGGTCGATGGGGCAGGTCATGCAGTGACCGCCCCCGCGTCCGCGCCCGAGCTCGGCGGCGGGGATCTCGAGCACCTCGATGCCCGCCTTGCGAAGAGCCGAGTTGATGCCGTAGTTCCGGTCGTAGGCGACGACGACGCCCGGCTCGAGGGCCACGACATTGTTGCCGTCGTCCCACTGCTCGCGCGCGGCGCCCAGGCGGCCCGCCGGAGACGTGACCGGGTTGAGCGTGGTGCCCAGCGCCTTGCCGACGACGTCGAGGAACGGCGCCTCCTCGTGGCGGACCCTGATGCCTCCCGGCTCCGTGCTCGAGGGCTCGAGGGAGAAGGAGGTGAGCTGGGAGACCACGGGCTCGTAGATGTTGACGACGTCCTCGGAGCAGAACGTGAAGATGGTGTCGAGGTGCATGGTGGAGCGGTCGCGCGGCATGCGGGCCGCGATCACGCGCTCGGCCCCGCCCTGCTCGAACAGCCCGTGAGCCAGGCGGCTGACGGCCTGGTAGGTCGAGCGCTCGCCCATGCCCACCAGGACGACGCCGTTGCCGATCGGCATGATGTCGCCGCCCTCGATGAAGGAGTGCCCCTGGTCGCCCTCGGCGGCGTCGAACCAGATGGGGAAGTCCCTGCCGGTGAAGGCGGGGTGGAAGGTGTAGACCGCCTTGACCAGCATGGTCTCGCGCTTGCGGGCGGGCCAGAACATCGAGCTGAGCGACACGCCCTGGTAGAGCCAGGCGGAGGAGTCGCGGGTGAAGATCGAGTTGGGCAGGGGAGCGATGAGCATCTCCGGCTCGTCGGTGCCCACGTGGTAGGGGGCGATGCCGGTACCGAGGACGTCCTCGGGGACCTCGTCCGAGGACAGCCCGCCGATGAGGTAGGTGCACAGCTCCTTGCTGGGCATCTCATCCATCCAGTCGCGCAGGCCCTCGGCCACGCCCACACCCATGGTGTCCTTGTTGACGCGGCGGTCGAGGATCCAGGCGCGGTGCTCTGGGACGTCGAGGACGTCGGCGAGCAGGGAGTCGAACTCCAGCACCTTGACACCGCGCTCGCGCATGAGGGAGACGAAGTCCGCGTGGTCTGCGCGAGCCCGATCGACGTCGAGGATGTCGTCGAAGAGGAGGTCGTGGCAGTTCGACGGGGTGAGGAAGGAGTGCGCGCGTCCGGGCGGGCAGACCATGACGGTTCGCAGTTTTCCGGCCTCGGACCAGACTCCGGTGGTTGATGTACTCATGATGTCCTTTCGTGAATCTGTCGGTTTCCGTCCGTCACTGGGCGGGCCGCGCAGTTGCCTGGGGTGCAGTTGGAAGCGGGGGGGGGGCGGGACTATTCGATAGAGAGGGCGCCTGTGTACAGGCCGTAGATCGCGTATATCGAGGTCGCGGAGAAGACGGCGATGACGACCCAGTCGATCGTGGTGAAGACGCGCTTCCCGGCCTCCTTCCGGGCGATCACGTAGAAGGGTGTTCCCACCAGGTAGAACAGGCCTACGAATAGGAGATATGTCGGTCCGGCAGCGTACAGGAGCCATACGGCGTAGGCGGTTCCGAGAATGCCGATGACGATGTCCGCGATCCCGGCCTTCTCGCGGTTGCGGAAGGAATTGATGAGATGGAATGCGGCCGAGAACAGATAAGGGATGAGGATGAGCGCCGACGCCAGGAGGATGAGGCTGGTGTAGGTCGATCCGGCGAAATGCGCCCAGATCAGCATGGCCTGGACCATGCCTGTGGTCAGCCACATCGCGCCGACCGGCGTGCCGTTCTTGTTCTCCTTGGAGAACCGGCGCGGCAGGGTGCTGTCGAGCGCCGGCACGCGCAGGATCTCCGCGCACATGAGGAACCAGGACAGCAGGGCGCCGATCAGTGAGATCGCCAGGCCGGCGGCGATGAACTTGGCCCCCCAGGGGCCTACCGCCGCGGTCAGCACGCCGCTCGTCGAGGGGTCTGGCATGGCGGCGATCTCTTCGCGGGGCGCGATGCCATAGCTCAGGAGATTGACGAGCAGGAGCAGGACGAGCACCGAGGCGAAGCCCGTGATGGTGGCGCGGCCGACGTCGTGGCGGTTGCGGGCGCGCTCGGAGAAGACGGAGGCGCCCTCCACTCCGATGAACACCCAGACCGTCACCAGCATCATGGCCTTGACCTGGGTGAGCGTGGAGCCGAGGTCGCTGTTGGCGCCCCAGAAATCGGCGGAGAAGGTGCCGATCTTGAAGGCGGTGGCCCCGATGATGATGAAGACGATCAGGGGCACGATCTTGGCGATGGTCACGACGACGTTGACGACGGCCGCCTCGCGGATGCCGCGCAGGATGAGCAGGTGGTACAGCCACAGGAGCGCCGAGGAGACGACGGTGGCCAGGAGCGTGGTGCCCTCCCCGAATCCGGGCAGGAATACGCCGATCGCCGTCATGAGGAGGACGAGGTATCCGACATTGCCCATCCAGGCGCTGAACCAGTAGCCCCAGGCCGAGGAGAAGCCCAGATAATTGCCGAACCCTTCTTTGGCGTAGCCGTAGACGCCCGCATCGATATCGGGGCGCTGCACGGCCAGGCTCTGGAAGACCTTGGCCAGCATGAGCATTCCGGCTCCGGTGATGAGCCATCCGATGATGAGCGGGCCGGGGGCCGCCGCGGCGCCCATCTGCGATGGCAGACCGAATATTCCCCCGCCGATCATTGAGCCGATAACGAGTGCGATGAGTACGGCTAAAGACACCTTCGCGGGTGATGAAGATGCCGACTGATCCTTGACAGAAGAATCGTGAGGCGATTCTGTCGCCATGTTCCGCCCCTTTGTGGAACTGCTATCTGACTCCTGAAGAGTAGGGCAGCCTTAATCGCGGCGTCCTCGGTTGGCGGGGCGTAAATTTATTAAATCTATCGTGCATAAAATTTCTCTTATGCGCGGTGCTGCTCGAGATTCCGTTGCGTGAGCGGTGTCGTGCAAGGGGGTGTGTTGGCGCATGAATATGTATGCGCACCCCAAGTTAGGACTAAAGTCCCTCTGTAGGTGAGAGGATGCCGGTCAGCCGTGCGGTGAGCTCGGCAGCCGCCTCCGGGCTGGTGCAGACGACGACCACCGAGTCGTTGCCGGCGATGGTGCCGAGGGTGTCATGCGGCTTCGCGGTATCGATCTTGCGGGCCACGTAGGCGGCCCCGCCTGCCACGGTGCGCACGATGATCCGATGGCGAACGCGCTCGAAGGACAGCCACAGCGACGGAGCTGTGCGCCCCGGTGCGGAAGAGGTGCTCTGGAGCCGGCGTCGGAAGGTGCCCATCTGGATTTCTCTATTTCTTCTATGAAGTATGCGGTCGGCCAGCGGTGACGACCTATAAGTGTACTGCCTCATGCGATGGGCGGACCCCGGCGCCGCTGCGCTTCAGCCGCGCCGTCGCGTCCCGCGGGTCGCCGGTGCCGTCCACGGGTCCTCGGGCCAGGGGTGCTTGGGGTACCTGCCCCTCAGCTCCGCACGCACCTGCCGGTAGGGGCCGGCCCAGAACGAGCGCAGGTCGTCGGTCACCGCGACCGGCCGTCGTGCCGGGGACAGCAGATGGATCAGCACCGGCACCCGTCCGTCCACCACCCGGGGCGTGTCCGCCCAGCCGAAGCACTCCTGCAGGCGCACCGCCAGGATCGGTCGCTGGAGCATCTCGCCCTGCTCGCCGACATAGGACGCCCGTACGCGTGAGCCCGACGGCACCTCGATCCGCTCCGGCGCGAGATCGTCGAGCCCGGCCGCCTCCGGCCACGGCAGCAGCGCCCGCAGTGCCGTGCCGACGTCGAGACGCCCCAGGTCGAATCGTCTCCCGGAGGCGGCGAGGGCCTCGACCGCGGGTAGCAGCCACTGCTCGGCCCGGTCCAGCAGCGCGCCGTCGTCCATCGCGGGCCACGGCTCGCCCAGCGCGCGGTTGAGCAGGGCCAGGCGCGCCCGCAGCTCACCGGCCTCGTTCCACGGCAGCACATCGAGCCCCTCGGCTCTGCAGGCCTCGACGACGGCGCCGGCCACGGCGGACGGGGGCGGAGTCCCGCCCGGCGTCGCCGTCAGCGTGATCGCACCCAGGCGCCGCAGCCGCTCGGAGCGCAGCCGCCCCTGGGCCCACACGACCCGCTCCTCCTCGATGAGCCACGGCGCGCCAACGCTCAGGGCGAGCTCGTCGTCGATCGGCGCCGCCGCCCGAACTGACGCGTCCCCGCGCCCGAGTGCGGCACCGACATCGGCCACGGCCAGCCACGGCGACGAGCTCAAGGCGGATCCCCGCGCAGTGCGCATGCCCGCGCCGCCGACGCTGGTGTAGAAGGCCGGCTCCCCTGCGGAGGGCGTCGGGCCACGGCGGCGTGCGATCCACTCGGGACGGGCGAGGGCCGCCACCAGCGCGACTGCCTCGGACAGGGTGGTGGCCGGGATTGCGGCTGAGGGCATCGCTCCGGCTGGGGCTTGCGGTCCGTCTATGGACGCCGCCCCGGCTAAGGGCGCCGAACCGGCTGCGCGGCGGGCCCGGTCGAGGGTGCGACCCGCCGACTCGGCCGCCCGCTCCAGGCGGCGGGCCTCCGCTCTCCAGGCGCTCGCCGATGCGCCGTCGTCGTGCACGCTGCGCGCCAGTGCGGTCAGATCGCCGCCGGGCGCACGCAGCTCCGCGCTGAGCAGTGCGGTGCCCTCGGCGGCTCGCCTGGCGCCCACGGTCCCGCGAGCCGTCAGCAGAGCGCGTGCGAGACGGGCATCGGCCGGAATTCGGGCCACGGCGCGCCCTAGCACGGTCACAGCCGCGGCTGCCCCGTCGGCTTCCGCGTCGTCCTCCAGCAGTCCCAGGCGCTGCAGCGCGGTACGCGCAGCCTCCATGGCCGGGGCGGGCGGCGGATCGATCCAGGACAGGCCGGCGCCGTCCGGAGCGCCCCATACTGCGAGCTCGAGGACGAGGCGAGTCAGGTCGGCGGACAGGATCTCCGGTACGGGCGCTTGCGGTGCGCGCGCCCAGTCCGTCGGCGTGCAGCACCGATAAACGACGCCGGGCCCTTCGCGTCCCGCGCGCCCGGCCCGCTGGACGCCCTCCGCTCGGGAAGCGCCGACCGTCACCAGCCCCGACATGCCGCGAGCGACGTCGAGGCGCGGCTGCCGGGTCAGCATGGCGTCGACGACGACGCGCACCCCCGGCACGGTCAACGAGGATTCGGCCACGTTCGTGGCTACCACCACGCGCCGGCGGTCCGGTGGCGATGAGGTCAGGGCGGCGTCCTGGGCGCGGTTGCTCAGCCGCCCGTGCAGAGGCAGGACGTCGACGCTCTCCGGCACGGAGCCGTGCAGGCGGCTCACAACGTCCTCGACTTCTCGGGCTCCGGGCAGGAAGACGAGCGCGTCGCCGGTGCGCTCGGTGAGCGCCCGCTGCGCGGTGGCGGCGACATGGGCGAGGAATTCCCGCGGCACGCCGTGCGGGCCCAGGCGGGGCGTGCGCGACGGCGGGGGCGCCCACACCTCCTGAAGCGGATGGAGTGAGCCGGCGACCGAGACGATGGGCGCTTCGGGGGCGAGGCCGGGGCCGTCAGTGCTGTTGCCGCCGTCGGCGGCGGAATCGGCGGCGGCTGCGTCCGGGGAGCCTGCCCCGAGCAGGGCGGGCAGGCGGTCGAGATCAGCGGTGGCCGACATGGCGATGATGACCAGATCCTCGCGCAGGGCGCGAGCGTCCAGGAGGAGCGTCAGGAGCAGGTCGGACTCCAGGGACCGCTCGTGCACCTCGTCCAGGACCACGGCCGCCACCCCGGGCAGATCGGGGTCGGCCTGCAGGCGGCGCAGCAGCAGCCCGGCGGTGACCACCTCGATGCGCGTATGCGGGCCGGCCTCCCGTTCTCCGCGCACTGCGTAGCCGACTGTGTTGCCCAGTGGCTCGTCGATCAGGTTCGCCAGGCGCCGTGCGGCGGCTCGGGCGGCGATGCGGCGGGGCTGGGTGACGATGACGCGCCCGCCGTCCTCGGGGGTGGTGAGGGCGTGGGCGACCAGGGGCGGGACGAGAGTGGTCTTGCCGGTGCCGGGCGGGGCGGTGATGACGATGCCGCGTTCCGGCTCATCGGCCAGCAGTTCGCGGAGCCGGGGGAGGGTCTCGCTGGCGGGCAGGTGCGGGGGAGCCGCGAGAAGCCGGGCAAGAGGATCGGGAGCGCTTGAGTCCACGGGCTCATTGTGACCGGTGCCGGGCTCCCCGTGTCCTTCGTCCTTTGTCCTCCGGCTTCCGACGTCGTCGAGATCGGTCGTAACCCGCGCCGAGATCGGTCGTAACCCGCATCGAGATCGGTCCGTCCACCGCCTCCTTGTCGAGATCGACATTCTCGAATGAGATCGACGGTGCCACCATCGATCTCGTGCGAAAAAGTCAATCTCGACGCGGAACCGGACCGATCTCGGCGCCCTCACCTAGCGGTGCATCTCTGACGCTTCTCACGCTTCGGCCGTCCACGCGAACCCCGAGGTGACGCTGTTCGCGCTGTCAGGAGCGCGCCCCTATGGCGCCGATGAGTTCAGCTGCGGGCTATGTGGAGCAGTTGCCGCTGCCCGGCAAGGCTTTTCGAAACGGCCGTGCGCCACGTGGTGCCGAATGTGCTCCTGTCCGCCGCACTCGGGCGCGCGCCGGCCAAAGGTGATGCGAAAGGGGCAGTTTGACGACGTTCAGGACTATCCCGCTGTATGAAAGCCGCTGACCGTCCTGCAGTCGGACGTCATTACCTGGTATGCCGGGTATGCCAGGCATACCAGGTGCGCTCGGAATGCCACGCAAATGGACAGTATCGAGAACGGGGTGTCAATGGTCGCTGATTCCGTATGTCTTCCAAGACCCGGGAACGAAGAATTCGATTGATGCCGAATTGGGTAATATCAGGCAGAACCGACCGCTCTTGTATTAGTGTCCAGCGCATTACGGACCACGGTGAGCAGAACGACGGCTCGGGAGATGTGCGAAGTCCCGATGGCGTCGGCAATACGGTCCTTCACCTCGGCCGCAAGCGCCTGGCCACGTGTGCGGAGTTCTGCGCCGTGGGCGGTCAATGTCCGGAGCGCAAGCCCCAGGTGGTTCTCCGACTCGAACGACTCGACCGCACCGATTCGCGTCAGCACCTCAAGGGCGGTCGACCCGGTCTGCTGGGGCACTCCCGCGTCCTGGATGATTCTGCTCATCGTCGCCGGTTCGTCGGTGCGGAGTTGCTCAAGGACGAAGTACTGCGCGGCGGTAAGGCCGAGCTCGCGCAACTCGCCGGTGATGTCGCTCGCGAATCCCGCCGCGAGATGCCTGACGCTCGCCCCGAGACGTCGCCGCACGATCTGCTCGATACGTCGCTGGGCGTCGAGTTGCTCCGGGGCGCCTTCCACTCTCGTCAGGTGCACCGCCGGAGCGAGCAGGTCGAGCAACTCGGTGTACTCCAACGTTCCGATCAGGTCGCGACGCTCTTCCTCGATCCTGGAGAGCGCGTCATCTGCAGCCGCAGATGTCGTCTGTCCGAGCGAGGTGAGTCGATTGAGCACGACGACATCCGAATGCTGGTCTCCCACCCGATGGAGGTACCCCTGCGCCTCGAGTCGTTTCACAAGCGCATGTGCTGCTTGGGGGGAGACACCAAGACAGCGGGACATGTGTGCGGCGGACTGTCCCGGCGACTGCAGCAGACCCATCATCGCGATGTACTGTGTGATCGTGATGCCGTGTCGACGAAGCGCAGCGGAATCGGCCTTGCTGAGCAGCCTGTCGAGGTGACGAATCGACGACCAGAACGCGTCGGTCGTGGTGGGCGACATCTGGGATTGGTCTGCGGAAGCGCTGGCCTTTGCACCCATGCAACCCTCCTCATTTCCGCCGTCATGCGGCAGACACCACTTTACCCGATGTTGATCGACCTTTTTGAGCCGCCATATTCCGGTATTCCGGTCAGGCGCAGCCGATGGGCGCCGCGATCTATCTCGGATCGGCCGTTTGCCGAGCGGCCCCATGATCAGCATGATGATCAGCACGGACTGTGCGGCTCCCGTATGCGAATACCACGAGCAGCACCGCAGCGAGTGCGCCCAGCGCGCCTGCGGCGGGAAGTTGCTCCACGCCGACGAGGTTGATGAGCGCACCGCCTACCGCACCCGATGCCGCGATCCCGAGGTACATTGCCGAGGAGTTCAGGGAGATGAGCACGGACGCGGCCTCGTGCCCCGCGACGACGAGGCGATGCTGCTGCGCTGGGGCGAGTAGCCATCCCGCGATGCCCCAGAACAGCGTGGTCGCGACGGCGAGCCACGCGATGTGGCCGCCGAGCCAGAGCATGACGAACGCCGCCGTGAGCGCCATGACGCTCAGCAGCACGGTCGTTCGAGCGCCGATCCGGTCGGAGAGCACGCCGCCGAGGATGTTCCCGATAGCACCTCCGACACCGAAGGCCAGCAGCACCCATGACAGCGGTGAGCCCTCGATTCCCGCGCGAATCGCGAAGAACTCGGCGATGTAGTTGTAGACGGTGAAGGCGCTGAGGAAGACGACGAAGGTCGCGATGATCGTCGCCGGTACGCCTGGGAGTCGCAGTGTGCGCAGGCGCTGCCGAAGATCCACTGCAACAGGTGCCGCGACGGGAGGGAACCGCCAGGCCACCAGCACGAGTACGACGACGCCTACTGCGACGATGAACCAGAACACGTTCTGGAACCCGGAGACGGCGCCGATGAACGAGCCGATCGGCACGCCGACGATCGTCGCGATCGTCAGACCTGAGGTCACCAGTGCGATCGACCGCCCCCGTCGTTCAGGCGTCGCGAGCGCTGCGGTGATCACGAGTGCCGCGGGTGTGAACGTGGATGCGCCGAGCGCGGCGATGACGCGGCCGGCCAGCAGGACGGGATAGAGCGTGCTCACGGCGACTAGGACGTTGCCGAGGACGAACACTGCCAGCGATCCGAGTAGCAGTTGCTTTCTCTCCACGCCCCCGAGCGCTGAGGCCAGGATTGGGCTGGCGATCGCGTACACGAGCGCGAAGATCGTGATGAGCTGGCCTGCGCTCGATGTCGTCACGTCGGTCGCCCGGGCGATGTCCGGCAGGAGACCGGCGATGACGAAGCCGTCTGTCCCGATGACGAACATGCCGAGGGCGAGGATGATGAGACGGAATTGCATGGGTGCTCCTTAGTGCTAGCGGAGAAAGAGATCGTCCGGGCCGACAGGGACGATGCCGCGATTGAGGATCGGTATCCCCAGGTGGTACCCGCGGGTGATCGCGTCGAAGTCGGTCGTTATCCGGAATATCGGGGAATTCCTCTTCCAACGTGCGATCAACTCCGTCTGAGCCTGTTGGGCCCGAGCGACCTGATCAGCCAGTTCCTTGTCCCGGTACATGTTCCCCATCTCCGCGCTGCTTCAAACTGGTGAGGCGCTGCCGACTGGCGGAGGCCTCGAGGATGTCGGGAAGCATTCGGTCTCAACACCCGACATTGATATAACACCCGACACTACTACTGGTGTGCTGTGTGTCAAGACCCGTCCTCACTGCCTCGCGGGCTCGAGCAGAAGATGTCGGTGCCCATAAGGCCGCGTCGGGCCGGGGTATCGGCCTCACTCCCGCTCCCGAGCTCGGTGGCGGGTGAGGGTGAGCCCGGTAACCAGCCCGGTAACTAGCCCGGTAACCCACGTCCTGGCCAAGGCCCTCGCCCTTAACCCGACCGTTCACGATCTCCCAAGTCAGTAGGGCACCGCCTACACTTGGCAAAGAGGCTGGCGCCAAGCGAGCCGATTCATGCCGCGTAGTAAATGAATGCGACATGCGTCGGTGTTTGCCGACGCCGTTTCTCACCGGCCCCTCTGGTCCCCTCCGATCCCTCTGCCGCTCGTCTCAATGGAAAGGAGAACAGTATGCGCCGCATTATCGGTGCTATCGCCGCGCCCCTCATCGCTGTGGGCGCCCTTGCGGGAACCGGTGCCGTCATCCTGCATCGCGCTGTCCCCGCCGAGCTTCGCGACCATCTTCTCGGCGTCGGCGTGGCCCTCGTCATCATCGGCCTGCTCGCCGCCATCGCCGTCGTCTACCGCGCCCACTGGGGGAGCGGGGTCCTGGACCGGCGTGCAGCCGTCGTCCTCCTGCCCTCCTTCATCGTGATCGGCGGCTTCCCGCTGCTGTTCATGGCCGTGCTCAATATGCCCGACGCGGTGACCGGCGGCCTCATCGGTATTCAGCTGGGATCCGCGTTCTTCCTCGGGATACTCATCAGGTATCTCCATCAGTACTCTCGTGCCCACGCTGGCACCGATTAAGCAGGTTGGTTCTGACCCATGCGCTCTCGTCACGCCCATTCCAACAGTCGCTGGTTCCGCCGGTCCCGGTTGATCGTGGGCGCCGGCTTTCTGCTTCTGGTCATCTCTCAGTCCGCCGCCACCGGAGATCTGGCGAGTGTCCTCGGCCGATGGCACACCATTGCAGCCGTTGCTTTTCTCATTACTGGTGCAGCTCTCGTCCTGTTTCGTCTTCGCTATGAGCGGCTCCGGCGGTGACGATCTCGACGCGCGTGCGCGGGCCGGTTCTCCGCTCTCCGCGCACCGCGTAGCCGATGGTCGCTCCGAGGGGCTCGTCAAGCAGAGTCGCCAAGCGTCGTGCGGCGGCGCGCGCGGCGACGACGACTCCGCGCACCGGAACGCCGGTCAGCAGCTCGCGGAGTCGGGGGAGGGCTTCCTTGGCGGGCAGCGGGGGAGGGGCGGCGAGTAATCGGGCGAGCGGGTCGGGCGCGGTTCGGTCCACGCTCCCATTGTGGTCGACGGCGGTGCTCTCCCCTCTGTCCCCTTTCGTCGAGATCGGTCCGGTTCCGGCTCGAGATCGGTCGAGTTCCGTGCCGAGATCGGTTCGGCGACGCGGCGTCCGGGATCCGGGGCCGCGAGCCGGGCATTCCTGCACGACTCCGACCGACGACGACGCCGGGCTCGCGCCGAAATATCGCCCTCGACAGGACGAGGCCGTGCCCCAGCAGGACTCGTTCCCCCACGAGCACCGAGCCGCGCGACGATGGGCCGCGCGCGACCGTCACCGCGCTCCTCCGCAGGCGCCGAGCCGCGCCCCGCACGGGCCGCGCCGCACGCCGGGCCCGACCACGACGCACCCCCGACACCGCGGGATCGTGCCCAGATCCACGCGGTCGTACCCGGCGCCGCGGAGTCGTACCTTAAAGCCTCCCCAGGGTACGACCCGGCACCGCAGCGTACGACCGCGTGGGCCCATGTACGACCACACGAGCCCGGGTACGACCCCGCACCGCAGCGTACGACCGCGTGAGCCCATGTACGACCACACGAGCCCGGGCACGGAGACACGACCGCACGACGCAGAGCACAACCACACGAGCAACGGCACCACCACACAACCCCTCCCACCGCACCAGGCCCCACCCGACCCATCACCCACCACGACCAACCACAAACCGCACAACACGCCCGACCGCCAGCCACCACCCACCACAAACCCCCTCGCGCACCACCTCACCACACAACCACGACACACCAACCGAACTCGAGCCGGAACCGAACCGATCTCGGCACGGAACCGAACCGATCTCGGTGAAGGAGACGACGGAGCGGGGAGCGAGGGGATGGCTCGCTGGCGGCTCGCCGGCGGCCCGGCGAGAGCTCGACCCGCCTCGCTGCCAAGCAAGCTTGACAAGCTCGTCGATGTCAAGCACACTTTTCATGTCAAGGAAACGCGACACGTGTCGACGGGCCTCGATCCCGCGGCGCGGCCCACAGGAGTTAGGAGAACAGTCATGAAGTCCTTCGCCGCCATTCGCGAGATGTCCCTGTCCGCCAGGATCGCCGCCGTCATCCTCGGCGTCGGCCTGATCGCTCTGCTCATCGGCGCCCTGCTCGATCACTACTTCCTCATGGGCCTGGCCACGGGCCTGGTCATCGTCGGATTCGCCGTCGCCATGATCGACGTCGTGAGGAGCTCGCTCTCCCGCGCCCGGCGCTCCGCGGCCGTCCACTCCGCCAACTGGCCGGCCGAGGACTGAGTCATGCGCGTCCGCGGCGCCCTTCCCGGGGCGATGGAGCATCGTGGCGGCCGCCGGTCTCCTCGTCGCCGGTGCTGCGCTCGTCCTGTGCCGTCTTCGCTACGATCGGTCCCAGCGGTGAAGGAGGCCGGCGTGGAGAATGACGTGCGCGCGCTGCGTGAGGAGAAGGGTCTCACTCAGGCGCAGTTGGGCAAGGCTCTCGGTGTCTCGCGCCAGAGCGTCAACTCCATCGAGAAGGGGAAGTACGATCCCTCATTACCGCTCGCCATCGCCATTGCGCGCTTATTCGGGCGCGCCGTCGAGGAGATCTTCCATGCCTGAGATGTCTGAGATACCGGAGGGTCGCCCCCCGGCCACGGCTCCGGCCTCCGCGTCTCCTGCTGAGCGCAGGCGGCGTCGCAGGGCTTTCTGGGAGCGCGTGTATCTCGTTGCCTGCGTCGTCGGCGCGGCAGCGCTTCTCATTCTCCGACCGCGACTCGCCGACGATCAGGTCCGGTCCGCCGCGCTCGGCGGAGCCATCGGCATTCTCGCTGCGGCGATCGTGCTGATCCTCCTGCTCGTGAGGGGGCGTCGCGGCCACGACACCATGTTCAGCCGCGAGATGGACGGCGTGTGGGACGAGCGGGACAGGGCGGTCAAGCAGAAGATGTGGGTGGTCGCCGGCAGGACGGCCTTGCCGATCATGCTCATTCTTTTCGTGGTATCTTTCACATCGCTTCCGATATCCTTGTTCGTCAAAGTGGCAGCCTTCGCGTACTCGGTCGTTGCCGGAACGGCCCGTTTCTACTACGACCGGACTATGTGATCGCACGGCCGATGAGTGACCGCTGAGCGGATGGTGGGCTGAGAGGGTCGAGAAGACGATCGGATGGTGCTCCCCTCTTCTTTTCCTGGGAGAAACACCCTCTGGCGAGGGAGACCGGTAGGCTGCCTATCGGAATGCCCGCGACTAAGAGGGAGAATGCGTGACCCCGGAACCTGCAACCGCGCCCTGGGATGATGATCCCGACGGGGCCTCGATTCTCCTGGCGACCGGTCGTCCGCAGCATGACCTCCTCGTGATAGCCGAGCCCTTCTTCCTCACCGAGCTCCGCGAGGCGTGGGGGCGCCCCGTCTCCAGCGTGCGCCTGTCCTTTCTCCCCGGCGTGTCCGCACCCGAGCTCGATGGGCAGGAGGACGCCCTTCAGTCCTACGAGCATGATGGTTTCGGCGTCCTCATCGCCCGCGGTCGCACCAATCTGTTCGAGGGCCAACCCGTCCGCAGTACCACGGCCTTCGCCCGTACCGCCGCGGCCCGCGTGCGCGCGGCCCTGCTCGTCACGCGTGCGACCAGTGTTGGCGGAGCCGAGTTCAAAGACTTTCTCCCCATCGGCGACCACCTCAACTTCGCCGGCACCCCGCTGTTCCCCGCTCGCGGCGTCGTCGAGGCCGCGTGGGATGACGACCTCACCGCGCGTCTGGCCACGCTCGACGGCGTGCGCGAGCCCGGCTTGCTGGCTCTCGTCCCGGGACCGGTGCGCCCCACTCGGGCGGAGGCCCGCGTCCTCGCCGCGCTCGGCGCCGATGGCGTCGTCACCGATTCCATTGCCGAAGCCATGGCGCTGGCCTCCCGGGGGGTCCGGGTCGCCGGGCTGGCCTACGTCGATGCCGCCGCCGATCCGTCGGCCGCCACCGGACAGGGCACCGCGGAGCGCCGGGTGGGCGCCCACAGCGCCGACGGCTTCACCCGTCGGCCGGCGCCCGACGTGGTCCGTGCCGCAGTCGAGGCCATCCTGACCGCCCTCGGCTGAGGCTCGGGAGCTCGAGGGCTCAGGCCGCCCCGAGTCCGCCTCCTTCGCGGTGCTGTCGTGCTGCCCGCCCATCGGGACTCTTCTGCCCTCCGGCGCCGCTGCCGCTAAAGTGCGCTCGTGAAGCCCTTCATCCTGCTCGCCACCCGAGCCGACGACGCCCCGGCGGATGCCGAGTACGAAGCCTTCCTCACCCGCACCGGCCTGCGGGAGCGCGACCTGTGTCGCGTCCGCCTCGAGTCGGAGCCCATGCCCGACATCGACCTGGATGCGTACTCCGGCATCATGGTGGGGGGATCTCCCTTCAACACATCCACCCCCGAAGATGTGAAATCCGATACTCAGCGACGTGTTGAGGCCGAGTTCACCGCCCTGCTCGACCGCGTTGTCGCTGCTGACTTCCCCTTCCTCGGGGCCTGCTACGGCATCGGCACCCTCGCCCGGCATCAGGGCGCCGTCATCGACGCCACCTATGCCGAGGAGGTCGGCGCTCCCGAGATCACCTTGACCGCCGCTGGTCTGGCCGACCCGCTGTGCGCCGGCATCACGCCCACCTTTCAGGCGTTCGTCGCCCACAACGACGCCATCTTCACGCCTCCTCCCGGCGCCGTCGTGCTGGCGACCTCTCAGCCCTGCCCGGTTCAGATGCTCCGCATGAGGACCAATCTCTACGCCACGCAGTTCCACCCCGAGCTCGATGGCGAGGCCTTCGCGCACCGCCAGGCCTTCTACGCCGATCACGGGTACTTCGACCCCGACGAGCTGCCCGCCGTTCAGGCCTGGACCCGCGCCCAGGATGTGAGTCAGTCCTGGGCTGTGCTGCGCAACTTCGCCGAGCACTACGCTCGCGATTGAGCCGCCCGGGACTGAGCTGCCCTTGCGTCGAGATCGACTTTTTCGAACGAGATCGATGGTGCCACCGTCGCCCTCGTTCGAAAAAGTCGATCTCGACGGGGGACGGGGGCGGGCGCACCTGGGTGCACCCGGACGCGTGCTCGGCCCCGCGCCCGGGTCAGGCTCCCAGGGCATTGGCGAGTGGTTCGAGCACCTGACTCGTTCCGCCCTGCACGCGCACGTCGGCCATCTCGTCCACGGCGGTCGGCCCGCGGTTGATGACCACGAGCTCGGCGCCGTGAGCTATGGCCTGGCGCACGATCCACAGCCCGGTGAGTACCGCCAGGCTCGTGCCCGCCACCAGGACGACGTCGCAATGGCCGGCGGCGTCCATGGCCTCGCTCATGGCGGCGGGCAGCCCCTCGCCGAAGAAGACGATGTCCGGCTTGAGCAGACCGCCGCACGCCTCGCACGTCACCGGCTCGAAGTCGCAGGCCCGCGCCGCGTCCCTGTCCGCCTCCGGAGTGATCGCCACCCGTGCCGGATCGGTCTCACGCGGATAGTCGGGGTTGAGCGCCGTCAGCCGGGCATCCACCTCGGCGCGGGAGACGATTCGCCCGCAGGTCAGACACACGACCCGGTCGTAGGCGCCATGCAGTTCCCACACGGTGCGCTGATCGGCCCGGGAGTGCAGCCGGTCCACGTTCTGGGTGGCGACGCCCGTCACCAGTCCCGCCTCCTCCAGGCGGGCCAGGGCCGCATGCCCCGGCGTCGGCTCCAAGGGATCGAGCAGCCGCCAGGTGGCGTGGTTGCGCGCCCATACCCACCGGTACCACACCGGATCGGTGACGAACTGCTCGTAGTCGACCGGCTCGACCGGCGTCGTCCCCATGCCCCGGTAGTCAGGGATGCCGGCGTCGGTGGAGATTCCCGCGCCGGTCACGGCCAGGGTGCGCCGTCCCGCCATGAGGGCGGCGGCCGCGTTCACGGCCTCCGTGATATCCGCAGCACTGATCGGATCGCTCATGGAGCCTGGTCTACACCGTGCCTCCGCCGTCGGCCAGCCTTGAGCCCCCATGCGTCGAGGTCGACTTTTTCGAACGAGATCGACGGTGCCACCGCCAACCTCGTTCGAAAAAGTCGACCTCGACGGGAGAGGGGAGGCGGCAGGCCGGACAGGGCTTGGCGCGCGTGGCCGACGGCCCTCCCGATCTCAGTCGTGGGAGAAATGAGTCACGAAATTGCGGATCACGCGACCGGCCATATGCTCCGATGTGCTGCTCGCCTTGGACACGATGGTCTCCACCAGGCCGGGGTCGCCGTAGCCGGCGTCGGAGTAGGCCGACACCCGCTGGGCGAAGCGCTCGGCGTCGAGCTCCGGGTTGAACTGGGAGCCGTACACCGAGGCGCCCACCCGGATCATCTGGACGGGGCAGTCGGGCGACGAGGCCAGCAGGGTCGAGTGGGCCGGCACCTCGCCGACGCCCTCATGGTGGCCGACCAGCGCCGTGAACGCCTGCGGCAGGTCGGCCAGGAGCGGGTCCGCCCGCCCGTCCGCGGTCACGAAGATCTCCGTGGCGCCGAGCTCCTCGCCGAACTCCCGGGAGGTGGAGGTGCCGAGATAGCCGGCCAGGACCTCCAGTCCGAAGCCCGTGGCGAGCACCGGCACGCCCTCCTTGAGCGCCACCGCCAGCAGCTCGCGCACCTGCTCCTCGACGTGCATCTGGGAACGGGTCTTGGAGCCCTCCGGCGTGGAGACGTCGTAGGGGCTTCCCCCGATGAGGACGCCGGAGACGTCACCGGCCGTGAAGGCGTCGAGGAAATCGACCTCCTCCAGGAGCACGTGGTGAAGATCCTCACGGGGCAGACCGCTCTGGGACAGGAAGGACTCGTACTCATTCTGCGCCGCCTCGAACTCGGGGCGCGTCGACACCATGATGAAGGGCTTCATCCCGTCAGCCTAGGGGGTACGGGGGTCACCTCTCAGAAACATCTCAAGAACCGTGTCAGAACCCGCGCCCGGGTCCCGCGGTCCGTGATCGCGGCTCAGGAGGCCAGCCACCAGATCCACAGCCACATCACGGTCGTCGCCGAGCCGACGATGACGCCGAGCCACGCCTGCCCGTGCCCGCCGGCATAGCTCCTCCGCAGCCGGCGCAACGCCCACCAGCCCATGATCGCCGCGGTCGCGCCGAAACCGGGGAACGGGCTGAGCAGAGTCAGCACGAGGACGATGGCGGCCACCGGATCGGTCCGCTGCTGCGGGGCCTGGTAGCCGGGGCCGGCGAAGACCTCGTGAGGATCAAGCATCTCGGTGCCGGGGAAGACGAAACCCTCCGGCACGAGTCGGGTCGGGTCGGTGGGCTGCTCCTGACTCATACGTCCCATCATGCCCGGGTGCGGGCGACGATGCGACATCCGGGGCGGGGGCCGTCTATGCTGGAGATCTGGCAGGGTTCTGTCAGGTTCACGGGCTCGACGCCGTCGGCGTCATCAGTCCCTGTCGCGTGCGACATCGTCCTCTCGAGGCGGTTGCGCCGCCCCGTCCTTCTCCCGCGACAGGAGTCCGCAGTGCCTTCAGAATCTTCAGCGCCCTCATCCCCTTCAGGCCTCTCCCGCCTCCGGAGCCCCTGGCATCTTTGGCGCATCCACGGTGACGGCAGGTCCATCGCGCCCGGTGAAGTCGTCGCCCCCGGTGAACGACTGACCTGGCCCCGTACCGTCGGCATCGGCGTTCAGCACGTCGTCGCCATGTTCGGGGCGACCTTCCTCGTGCCTCTGCTGACCGGCTTCGACCCTTCCACGACCCTGTTCTTCACCGGCCTCGGCACCCTCCTGTTCCTGGGGGTCACGAGCGGGCGCCTGCCCAGCTACCTGGGCTCCTCCTTCGCCCTGATCGCCCCGATCGGCGCGGTGACCGGCTATGTGGCGGGCGGAGGCGGCCCGATCGACGCCCACAAGGCGTCCCTGGCCCAGGGCGGTGTCATTGCCGCCGGTGCGGCGCTGGCGCTGGTGGGCGCCGTCGTCCACATCGCCGGGGCCGGGTGGATCGACCGGCTCATGCCGCCGATCGTCACCGGTGCGATCGTGTCGCTCATCGGCTTCAACCTGGCGCCCAGCGCCTGGAACAACGTCAAGTCCGCGCCCGTGACCGCGCTGGTCACGATCGTGTCGATCCTGCTGATCACCGTTCTGTTCAAGGGCATCATCGGCCGCCTGGCGATTCTGCTCGGCGTGCTCATCGGCTATGTCACCGCCTGTCTGCGCGGCGAGGTCGACTTCTCCGCGATCTCGCACGCCGGTTGGGTGGGGGCGCCGGCCTTCCGTGCGCCCGCCTTCGACGTGACCCTGCTGGGCCTGTTCGTGCCGGTGGTCCTCGTGCTGGTGGCCGAGAACATCGGGCACGTCAAGTCCGTGTCCGCCATGACCGGGGAGAATCTCGACGACGTCACCGGTCGCGCGCTGCTGGCCGATGGCCTGTCCACCATGCTCGCCGGTACGGGCGGCGGCTCTGGCACCACCACCTATGCCGAGAACATCGGCGTCATGGCCGCCACGCGCGTCTACTCCACGGCCGCCTACGTCGTCGCCGCCCTGACCGCGCTGGGGCTGTCCCTGCTGCCGAAGTTCGGCCAGATCATCGCCACCATTCCCGCCGGTGTGCTCGGCGGGGCGGCCACCATCCTCTACGGCATGATCGGCATGCTCGGCGTGCGCATCTGGGTGCAGAACCGCGTGGACTTCTCCGACCCCGTCAACCTCAACACCGCGGCCGTGGCCATGGTGGTGGCCATTGCCGACTACACCTGGCAGTGGGGCGAGATGACCTTCTCGGGCATCGCCCTGGGGTCGGTGTCGGCGATCGCGATCTACCACGCGATGCGCTGGGTCTCCAAGGCGCGCGGCACCAATCTGGAGCAGGCATCCCCGGCCTCGGCGCCGGCGGGCACCGAGCTCGAGGGGCCGGCCTACGCCACGCGCCATTCCAAGCACGGGTCCTGAGACTGCGTGCTGTGCGCGGCTCCGCAGGCGGGGAGGCGGGCTAGGGCGAAGCAGGACGAGATCGACATTCTCGAACGAAGACGACGGTGGCGCCGTCGATCTCGTTCGAGAATGTCGATCTCGACGTAGGGCGCAGGGCGCGGGCTCAGCCGTCGGTGGCCGCGGCCGATGGGGCGGAGGTCACCTGTGCGCAGGGGGAGGGGGCGCTGATGGGGTCGCCGGGCTTGATCTGGGCGACCTCGGCCGCGGAGAGCATCTCGTTCTTGAAATCGTTGCCGAGGACGACGCTCACGGTGAGGTCGCTCGGGTCCTGCGTCTCATCGATCTGGACGACGGTGTCACCCGTGAACACCCTGGACAGCGTGTAGGCGTTGGCCAGCCCCGCCTGCGACGTGGTCAGCTGGATCTCGCCGTCGTACTCGCCTTTGGGCCAGTCAGTGGTGTTGGCCACGGTGAGCCCCGAGTCGCTCAGCACGTCCGCGACCCCGGTGGCCAGTCCCATTTGGTCTGAGCCGTTGTAGACATTGACGGGAATGGACGACACGTCCGTCGTCTTGGCCTCTGCCAGCGGGCAGGGCTGGACGAGTTTCTCCTTGTCGTCCTTCTCCGAGGAGAAACCGGGGTCGTAGGGGACGGGGAGAATGTTGGCCCATATCAGAAGGCAGATGATCACCAGGAATGCCAGGCCCGTGGCCATCCCACCGATGATGGTGGTCTGACGGTGCCTGAGGCGACGTCGGTACTCGGCGCGGGGGTCTGCGGTGCTGCTCACGCGCCCCAGAGTAATGGACGAGCAGGCTTCGGGCCTCTGGTATCCGCTCTGGTATTAGGCCCCTGGAGGCGGGGGAGGGGGAGGAGCCGTCGGTCGGCCGCCGTCGTCGACCTCGAGAACTCGCGCGTGGATCGTGGTCCGTCCCTGGAGGGCGGCGCGTAGTGCTCGGTGCAGCCCCGTTTCGAGGAAGAGCTCGCCATGCCAGGAAACGACGTGCGCGAACAGGTCGCCGTAGAAGGTCGAGTCGTCATCGAGCAGATTGCGCAGGTCCAACGTCGCCCGGGTGGTGGTGAGCTGGTCGAGACGGACCTGGCGTGGGGGGATCTCGGTCCAGTTGCGCTGCTCCGCGAGCTCATGCTCGGGGTAGGGCGCTCGCTCGCGGACTGCCTTGAAGATCACGCGCCCATGGTAGCGGCCTCGCCGTCCCAGTCGGAGCCGGTAGCGGCGCGTCTTGACGAGCGTCTTATCACTACCGGTGCACTACTGGTCACCCTGCCTTGCCTGCCGTTGCCCCGTTGCTCCGCGTCACCCGGCGTTGCCCCGCCTCACTTGCCTCGAGGTCGACTTTTTCGAACGAGATCGACGGTGCCACCGTCGATCTCGTTCGAAAAAGTCGACCTCGACGCCGGGGTTCCATGAGGCTTGGACGGCGCCGCCGTGTGGGCCCGGACAGTGTGCGGGCGGCGAGTGTGCAGTGAGCGAATGGGCAGCAAGTGGGCACTGAGTCAACGGTTCCGGGTCTGGGGCGGCGTGAGCGGTTCCGTCAGGTAGTGCTGGACGATGGGGCCCATGACCTCGACGAGATGATCGACGCTCGCGCTCGCCAGCGGCTCGAGACGCAAGAGATAGCGGACCATGGCCAGCCCGACGACCTGGGAGCCGACCAGGGTGGCGCGCTCACGAGCGTGCGGGACCGAGACGCCGGCCTGCGCGAGCGCCTGGGTGATGGGCTCGGAGATCTGCTCGGTGGCGTAGGCCTGCACGGCCTCCGGTGCCGAGTCGTCGGTGGCGATCCAGCGCAGGAGGGCATGAAAGGTCGCTCCGCCCTCGGAGTCGTCCCAGGCAGTCATCGCCAGGCGCACCAGCCTCGGGCCGGCGGTGCGAATGTCGTCGGAGACGATCTTCGCGATCTCCTCGCTGGCTCTCACCTGCAGGTTCATGGAAGCTCCGAAGAGATCTCCCTTGGTACCGAAATAATAGGAAACGAGAGCTGGATCAACTCCGGCCGTGCGGGCGACGCTACGTATCGTCGTACGGGCGAAGCCATTTGCGAGAAATGAGGCGCGGGCGGCGTCGAGAATCGCCTGACGCGTGGATTCGGAGCCCGTGCCCGGTTGGCGGGGGCCTCGACGGCGCGGGGCGGTTCGGCCCGGCTGCGCGGCTCCTGTGGCGCTGCTTCTCATGGGGTGAGGCTATGCCGAGCCTCGTGCGGGCGGCGGTGAATCCGACGTCGAGTCCACGATGCCGGCCGGGAATCGCTGAGGATAGGGCGATCTGCGGCGGGATGACTGCCTTCGAAACACCGATATTTTCGTTACATTGCTTGCGCGCTATTCAACGCTGTCGAGGAATGCTGTCGTTCGAAAATGTGGTCATTGGTCATAACGCTCCGATATCAACGGAAAGTAAGTGGGACTTAATGCCCAGGGGGAGTGACATTTCAACACCGTTGAACTCCGGAGGATGCTGTCGATACGGTCCCGCCACATGCAATGACGCCCGTGCGCAGTCAAAGAGGACGAACGATGAGTTCTACCAGCAATTCCGTCAGCGCCTCCGGCCCGGCCCTGGTTGACTCTCGCGCCGTGCCCGCCCCGGCTGAGTCTTGCGCCGTGCCCGCCCCAGCCGGTGCCCAACCGGTGTCCCTGGGCCTCGACGTCGGGTCCACCACGGTCAAGCTCGTGCTCCTGCCTGACTCATGCGCCGTGCCCGCGCCCGTCGCGCCGCAGGCGGCGCTCCTGCCTGATTCTTGCGCCGTGCCCGCGCCCGTCGCGCCGCAGGCGGCGCTCCTGCCTGAGCCCAGCGCCGTGCCCGCCCCAGCCGGTGTCTCCGGTGGCTCCGACGCCGCCCCGGCGCCCCTGTTCGCGGAGTACCGCCGTCACAATGCCGACGTGCGCGGCGAGGTCACCCGCCTCCTCGCGGAGGCCGCCGAACGCTTCCCGAACGCCACCGTGCGCGGCGCCGTCACCGGCAGCGCGGGCCTGAGCCTGGCCACCCTCATGGGGCTGCCCTTCGTCCAAGAGGTCATCGCCGAGACCCGCACCGTCCAGGCCAAGAACCCCGAAGCCGACGTCATCATCGAGCTCGGCGGCGAGGACGCCAAGATCACCTACCTCCACCCCACCCCCGAGCAGCGCATGAACGGCACCTGCGCGGGCGGCACCGGCGCCTTCATCGACCAGATGGCCCAGCTCCTCCACACCGACGCCCCGGGGCTGAACGAACTCGCCGCCGCCCACACCACGCTCTACCCGATCGCCTCACGGTGCGGAGTCTTCGCCAAATCCGACCTCCAGCCCCTGATCAACCAGGGCGCCGAGCCCGCCGACCTGGCCGCCTCTGTCCTCCAGGCCGTCGTCACCCAGACCATCGCGGGCCTGGCCTGCGGGCGCCCCATCCGCGGCAACGTCATGTTCCTGGGCGGCCCCCTCCATTTCCTGTCCGAGTTGCGCGGCGCCTTCGAGCGCACCCTGGCCGACCAGGTCGACTCCTTCACCTGTCCCGGCGACGCCCAGCTCTACGTCGCCGTCGGCGCCGCTCTCATGGCGTCCGGCCAGCCGGTCACCCTCGCCGAACTCTCCACGCGCCTGGCCACCCGCAAGTCCCTGAGCCTGGCTACCTCCCGCATGCGGCCGCTCTTCTCCGACGACGACGAGCTCGCCGCCTTCCGCGAGCGCCATGCCCGCGCCACCATTCCCCGCACCGGCTGGCCCGAGCCCCCTGCCGCGTCCGTCGCGCAGAGTCCTGATGACGTCGACGATCCCGCTTCCGCCGTCGAGAGCGCCGCCGACGGCGCGCACTGCGATCCCACAGCGGACTCCGCGGCCGCCGTCGGCACCACCGGTCCCGACGCCGTCGGGGAGGACGTCGGCGGCCCCGATCCGGCCGAGTCCTCTGAATCCGCCGACGCCGCCCCTCGCGTCGACTGCTTCCTGGGCATCGACGCCGGCTCCACCACCATCAAGGCCGTCGTCCTGGACGAGGCGGGCAATATCGCCTGGGAGCACTACGCGGGCAACGAAGGCGACCCCGTCACCGCCGCCGTCGAGATCCTGCGCCGCATCCACCTGGAGATGCCCGATCACGTGCGCATCGTGCGCTCCTGCGTCACCGGCTACGGCGAGAGCATCGTCAAGGCGGCCCTGCACATCGATGAGGGCGTCGTGGAGACCATGGCCCACTACCGGGCGGCGGCCCGCCTCAACCCGGAGGTCACCTCCGTCATCGACATCGGCGGGCAGGACATGAAGTACCTGCGCATCCGCGGCGGCGCCATCGACTCCATCAGCGTCAACGAGGCCTGCTCGGCCGGCTGCGGCTCCTTCCTGCAGACCTTCGCCCAGTCCATGGGGCAGACGGTCCAGGAGTTCGCCGAGGAGGCCCTGCGCGCCGAGCGCCCGGTGGACCTGGGGTCCCGCTGCACCGTGTTCATGAACTCCTCGGTCAAACAGGCCCAGAAGGAGTCGGCTACCCCCGGGGAGATCAGCGCCGGGCTGTCCTACTCGGTGGTTCGCAACGCCCTGTACAAGGTCATCAAGCTGCGCGACGCCGACCAGCTCGGCGACTACGTCTCCGTCCAGGGCGGGACCTTCCTCAACGACGCCGTCCTGCGCGCCTTCGAGCTGCTCACCGGGCGCGAGGTGGTGCGCCCCGACGTCGCCGGTCTCATGGGCTGCCTCGGTGCCGCCCTGACCGCCCGGGAGACCTACGACGGCGTGCCCTCCACGCTCATGACACTCGCCGAGCTGTCCCGCTTCAGCCTGACCACCGAGACCTCCGTGTGCAAGCTGTGCCAGAACCACTGCAAGCTGACGATCACCACCTTCGGCGACGGCCAGCGGCATGTCTCGGGCAACCGCTGCGAGCGCGGCGCCACCCAGGAGCGGCGCGCCAAGAAGTCCGATATGCCCAACCTCTACGACTACAAGTACCGGCGCACCTTCGCCTACCGGCGCCTGC
>ERZ773038.560-NODE-560-length-24056-cov-12.893838_pt1 | contig 24056 bp, 27 predicted proteins | sample MGYA00511665_ERZ773038 | MGnify/ENA primary metagenome ERZ773038 (study PRJEB29015, sample SAMEA2737966) | human oral metagenome | biome: human oral; feature: human-associated habitat; material: dental | place: China | collected 2028 ... | reverse complement strand
TTATGTCACCCTGCACTTTGGTTGGTTCGTCTTCTTGTTCAGTTTTCAAAGGGCTTAGTGCTACTTTAAACAGCAACTTTCATAGTATATCAAAGTATTTATAATTTTGTCAAGACTTTTTCAAAAGAATTTCAAAAAGTTTTGACAAATACACTATTGATTATTAAAAATCAACTGCTGAATCGCTCATTCTCTTTCTGAGCCTAATTTTATAATATCTTAAATATCAAAAGGCTGGGTACAAGTAGCTCAGCCTTCAAAAAAATTCTAGTCTATCAAAATAGATAAAGTTTCTAATAGGTTCTCCGCATTGACTTCAATTGTATCTCCAGTCGATTTTATTTTAACTTCTACAATACCATCTGAAGCTTTTTTACCAACTGTTACACGAATCGGCAGCCCAATAAGGTCACTATCAGAAAATTTCGAACCAATACGCTCATTCCGATTATCTGTTAAAACAGAATAGTGAGCATCTATCAAACTTTCTTCTACTTTTGCTGTCAATTGTTGGGAGACTTCATCCTTTACATTAACCGTAATGAGATGGACATCAAATGGCGCCAACGTTTTAGGAAAATTAACTCCCCAAGAAAATCGGTAAGCTCCTTTAGGTGTCTTATTAACAAAGATACGTGCATTTTGTTCAATGACTGCTGATAGAATTCTACTAACACCGATGCCATAACTTCCCATAATAATAGGGATTGAACGTCCATTTTCATCAAGAATGTTAGCTCCCATACTTTCTGAATAACGTGTTCCCAATTTAAAAATGTGACCAATTTCAATACCACGCGCAAATTTAAGAACACCCCTACCATCTGGAGATGCCTCTCCTTCACAGACTTCACGAATATCAACATAAGCAGCTTCAAAGTCACGTTCCGGATTGACACCTGTCAAATGATAACCATCTTCATTAGCACCAACAACGGCATTCCCAATATTTTTCACCTTACGATCTGCCACAATTTTGACATTTTCTGGTAGATTAACTGGACCTAGAGAACCAAAGGAAGCACTAAAAATTTCTCTTGCTTCTTCTTCATTAGCTGGTTCCAAGAAGTCAGCACCCAGATAGTTTTTTAGTTTAACTTCATTAACCTGATCATTTCCTACAAGTAAAGCAACAACTGGTTCATCATCTGCAATAAATAACAAGGTTTTTATGGTTTGTGTTGGATCTATTTCTAAAAAGGCAGCAACTTCATCAATCGTTTTACAATTTGGTGTTTCAATACGCTGTATATCTTCATGAGAAACAACCTTATTGTTAGGCTTATATTCGCTCGTCGCCATTTCCAGATTAGCCGCATAATCAGACTCGCTTGAATAAGCAATAGTATCCTCGCCTGATATTAACCAAGAGGAGAGTTCTTGTTTAATCTCTTTCAAAACATCAGCTGGAATCTCTTCAATAGAGCCAATAGCTTTATCAAGAACCAGCCAATGCTCCAAATCTGTACGATCTGGCGTTACTGCCATAAATTCCTGACTATCTTTACCACCCATAGCACCGCCATCACCAATAATCGCTTTAAAATCTAAACCAACTCTAGTAAAAATGGCTTCATAAGCCTTACGATAATCTTCATAAGTAGCATCTAAACTGTCATAATCAGCATGAAAACTATAGCCATCTTTCATAATAAATTCACGAGTACGAAGCAAGCCATTGCGAGGGCGTTTTTCGTCACGATATTTTGCTTGAATTTGATAAAGATTCAAGGGAAGCTGCTTGTAAGATTTCACTGCATCACGGATGAGATTTGTAAAAGTTTCTTCATGAGTCGGCCCTAAAATAAAATCTGATTGATCGCGATTTTTTAACTTATAAAGATCTTCCCCATAAGTTTCATATCGGCCGGATTCACGCCATAAGTCAGCTGTTAAAAGGGCAGGTGCCAGCATTTCAACAGCACCAATTTTATCAAATTCTTCACGCATGATTTCTTTAATTTTTTCAATAACGCGATGAGCTAAAGGTAAATAAGAGTAAATCCCTGCCGATACTTGGCGGACATAACCAGCACGCACCATAAGGGCATGACTGATGACTTGTGCATCACTTGGCATTTCGCGCAAGGTTGGGATTAACATATTACTTTGTTTCATTAAAAATTATACTCCGTCTCATTAATTTAGAAAAATGCTCGCATGATATCATTCCAAGTTACTGCAATCATAAGCGCAACCATAATAAGAACACCAGCGAGGGTAATATAGGTTTCTGTCTCTTGTTTGAGCGGTTTTTTTCGAATAACTTCTATAAAATTGATTAAAATTTTACCACCATCAAGAGCAGGAATAGGCAACAAATTAAAAATACCCAGATTAATAGAAAGCATAGCCATTAACTCAAGGACTCTTGCAAAACCTTCTCTAGCAGCTGTATTACTCAGTTGATAAATCGCAACAGGACCACCTAATTTATTGAGACTTGGCTGTAGGATCAGTCCTTTAAGGCCATTCAAGATAACAAAAGCGCCGTCCCAAGACATCTTAAAGGCACCAACAATTTTATCCCCAAATCCTGTTTTCATACTTGGCATGACACCAATAACGTAATTCCCATTAACTTTTTTAGGGATGACTTTTAAAGTTTTTACGCTTCCTTGAGTCTTAGCCTTAATTGGAATAGCTTCTTTCTTTTTCAAATTACTAGTTGACTTAGCAACCGCATTAGTGAGATCATTCCAATTATGAACTTTGTTTTTCCCAATTTGTAAAATTTGATCATTATTCTTAAGTCCGAGCTTAGCTACAGCACTGTTAGGAGTCACACGCACATGATTGCTTGAAGAATCCTGAACACCACCTTGCACAAAAATCAAGAGGGCAAAAACAAAAATACCTAAAATAAAGTTATTCATGGGACCTGCAAAATTAGTGATTAAACGTCCCCAAATACTAGCCTTTTGATATTGCACATCTAGCGGTGCAATGCGAATTTCTGTTCCATCCTCTTCAACAATTGTTGCATCATGATCCACTGGATAAGTCTTAGTTTCTTCAAGAACGCGTCCTGTAATCTCTAATTTGTCTTCTAAATCATAAGCTGTCACATTTATAGGCAAGGCCGTCTTGTCTACCTGCCTGTCAGAAAGGTCAATACGAGTGACCACACCTGCTTTATTAAGCGTCAAAGCGGCAGGTATCCCTGTTTTAATTTCGCTAGTATCTTCTCCCCAGCCAGCCATACGGACATAGCCACCTAAAGGCAGAATTCGAATGGTATAAGCTGTACCGTCTTTTCCTTGATGTGCAAAAATTTTCGGTCCCATACCAATGGCAAATTCCCGAACCAAAATTCCTGATTTTCTAGCAAAATAGAAATGACCAAATTCATGGACAAGAACTATAATTCCAAAGATAATAATAAAAGCTATTAGTCCTGACATTCTTTCCTCCTCCTTTTAGAACAAACCAAAGAAGTGCATGATTGGAAAAACAAAAATCATACTGTCAAAACGGTCTAAAATACCTCCGTGCCCCGGTATGAGTTTGCCAGAATCCTTAACACCAAAATGTCGTTTAATTGAACTTTCAACTAGATCACCAAATTGGGCAAAGATACTAAAGAGAGCAACCAAAATAAGCATGACTAAGAAGTGATGCGGTGCGTAAACATTCTTATCAAACAACATAAAGATAAAAGCAATGACAACTGCCGACAAAATTCCTCCTAAGCTGCCTTCAATAGTCTTGTTAGGAGAAACTGCCGGCATCAATTTACGTTGACCAAACTGCCGACCAATCATATAAGCTCCAATATCAGTCGCCCAAACGATAAAAAGGGCTAGAAAAACTTTATCAAGTCCAGAAATGCGAGCATTAACGAGATTTTGAAAACCAATCCCAACATAAAGACTGGAAGCAATAGGAAAAGCAGCATCTTCGAAAGAATAGCGATTAGTATTTAAGACCGTTCCTGCTAAAATCAAAAAGATAACGAGACCAAAAGCACTAAAGCTGCCATCAATCGGTAAAAAAGTCAGGTAGTTCTCTAAAGGAATAGTCAGCACAAAGGCCGCAAGCATAGCTAAAATACCTTCAAATGAAAAAATTTCTAACGCCTTCATTTTCAACAGTTCAGATACGCCAATCATGGCTAGAACACCAACAAAAAGCTGAAAAAAGAGACCTCCCAAAAATAGGAAAGGGAGAAAAATAGCCAGAGCCACTCCCCCAAAAAGAACACGTTTCTGCATGATAAATCCTCTTTCTAAACACCACCAAAGCGACGATGGCGATGGTTAAATTCTTCAATAGCTAAATACAAAGCTTTTTTATCAAAATCTGGCCAAAGTGTATCTGTAAAATAAAGCTCACTATAAGCAGCCTGCCACGGTAAAAAGTTACTAAGACGCAACTCACCACTCGTTCTAATAATCAAATCGGGATCACGGTAAAGGTAAGGAAGATTGCTTGTCATCAAGTAATCAGCAATGAGCCCTTCTGTAATATCACCAGGGTTAAACCGAGCATCTAAAACATCTTGAGCAATCAACTTTACAGCATCAACAATTTCAGCACGGCCACCATAATTCAAAGCAAAATTTAAAATAAGTCCAGAATTATGTTTAGTCAGTTCTCTAGCGCGTTCCAGAGCATCTAAAGTTGCTGCCGGCAGTTCTTCCTTATCGCCAATCACTAAAATACGAACATTATTTTTATGCAGCTTAGGAACATACTTATCAAAGAACTCTACAGGTAAATTCATAATAAATTTAACCTCTTCTTGAGGACGAGCCCAATTTTCCGTTGAAAAAGCATAAACTGTTAAAATTTTGACTCCAAGTTCCGATGCCGCTATCGTCACATCTTGAAGGGCATCCATACCAGCCTTATGTCCAAATACCCTTGGTTTCATTCGTTTCTTAGCCCAGCGTCCATTGCCATCCATAATGATACCGATATGAGCTGGGATTTTAGATAATTTTATATCTTGTTTTTTTCGTCTTAATGTAAACATTATTTTTTCCTTAAAAAATACTATCAGATCTATTTTACCATAATTTAAGATTTATGAACGAATTTTATTCCAGTTGAAAAAAGCCCCAATCACAACGATTGAGGTTTATAATTATTCTTCAATGGCAGATTCAGTACTTGCTGTCTCCTTAGAATCTGAACCTTTTTCTTCTATTTTTGAAGTTTCAATAATTTCAGCTGCTTCTTCCGGCGTTTGATCAGTTTCTACAGTCTGACTTTCTTTTGTTACAACGCGCTTAATTGCCGTTAGTTCAAAAGGCAAGAAGACACCGTCAACGTCAAGAACAATCTTTTTATTATCATTGTCCACTTCATCAACAACAGCGTACATACCGCCAATGGTGACAACTTCGTCTCCTTTAGCAATAGCATTTAATTGATTTTGCCGCTCTTGAGCTTGTTTCTTTTGGGAACGCTGCATCAAAAAAATGGCTCCAATCAAAACAACAAACATGATAATTGTAGTATAAGACATAGTATATTTCTCCTCATCTCTTTAATAATAAAGCCATCACATACTATAACAAAATTAGATGCTAAGAGCAAGTGCAAAATCAGTTTCTGCCCAAAACGAAGCCTTATAAAAACTCAAAAATTTAAAAGGACGATAACATTAAGAGACCAAAATAGCCAAACAGTCTAAAGCCTACCTATTGAGCGATAAAATCAGCAATAGCCTCTTGTGAAAGCGATGAATCACAAACAACTTTGACTTGTCCTGCTTGAGCAACTAAAAGCCCCGGTACTGTCTGAACATGGTATTTCTCACGGAAAGCTTGAACAGCTGTTAAATCATCTTGATTTTCACTATTTAAAAAAGCGACTGTCTGACCCGTATCTGCAGCAACCTGACTCAACTTAGGAGCAAAACGCTGACAGTAAGGACAAGTTGAACGTCCAATGAAAAGAATAAACTTTTCTCCACTATCAATCTTTTCCTGTGCTTCTTGTGCTGTTAGAGCGTTAAAATGTTTAATCGCTTCTGCAAAATGTGACATGAATTTCCCTCACTTCTTTTTTAATAGTCTTATCATAGCTTTTTTTGTTTAAATTTTCAATTAACCTGTCTGTAAATTTTCAGACCACTGACAGCATTGCTTCTACACTTTATACGACTAAATGACCTATGTTCCAGCTTTAATTTGAGGGCAAGAAAAAAACCTCACAAAATTTGCAAGGTTTCTTTTTGCTTATAAGCCATCAACATTGTGATAAACTTTTTGCACATCGTCATCGTCTTCAAGAGCATCAATAAGTTTTTCAAAGGTTTCCAAATCTTCCCCTTCAAGTGTCACTTCAGACTGAGGAATCATTTCGAGTTCGGTCACTTGAAATTCTGCAACACCGCCAGCACGAAGTGCTTCAATACCTCTGTGAAGGTCTGTTGGAGCAGTATAAACTGTTACAGAACCGTCTTCCGCTTCAACATCTTCAACATCAATATCAGCCTCAAGCAATTGTTCAAAGATACTGTCCGCATCGTCACCTGCAAAGACAATAACACCTTTTTTATCAAACATATAAGAAACAGATCCAGCTGCTCCCATATTCCCGCCATTCTTACCAAAGGCAGTCCGAAGATTGGCTGCTGTACGGTTAACATTTGAAGTCAAGGTATCCACAATAATCATGGAACCGTTTGGTCCAAAGCCTTCATAACGACCTTCCACGAAAGTTTCATTCGTATTTCCTTTAGCCTTATCAATAGCCTTATCAATAACATGTTTTGGAACCTGTGCTTGTTTAGCACGTTCCAAAACAAATTTCAAAGCTGAATTTGATTCTGGATCTGGCTCCCCTTGCTTGGCAGCCACATAGATTTCGACACCAAACTTAGCATAAACTTTAGAGTTTGCACCGTCTTTAGCAGTTTTTTTAGCGACAATATTAGCCCACTTACGTCCCATGGGAGTTCTCCTCTTATAATTAGTTTTTTTAGTTTCTTGAACATAGCAGAGCTAAATTCATAATCCCTAATATTATAGCACTTTGACAGAAGTGTGTAAAATAGAAGAAAGGCAAATGATTTGAAAATAAAGTCTCTAATATAGTCTTATAGTCTTTTAATTTGCTTTTAGTACTAGACAACGAGCTGTAGACATAACTAAAGTTAGGCAAGGTGAGTTTCAATAATCCAGCGGATTATTGAAAGTGGGAAATAAGGAAATGATGTTTCCTCAATCGTCAATGTCATAAAAGATAAACTGAAAGACTGTATCTTTTACCGACAATAAACCGCAATCGCTTCTGCCACAAAAGCTGCCGTTCCCTGACCGCCTGCAGTATCAATCGTTTGACTAAAACGATTGTCCGCAGTATACATTTTGCCTAATCTAGCCAATATATCCTTATCACAAGCATAAAAATTCTGACTAATATAGTTTCTCAAGCTCTCTACCTGCTGCTGTACTTCAGCATGGTCAGCCGATAATTGTTTTAACCGACCAAAAGCAGACATAATAGCAGACATTTCTGAGCTGATGTGAGCAAAATCTTTATCTGACATTTTTGCTGCAAATTTCTGATAAGCCGCAGTTTTTCCCCATCTTTGCTTAGCTTCTTCCTGTAAAGCTTTCAGCTCCGTTTTGTCATAAGCATCAAATTTCATATAACTATCTCCTTTTTCTTGCAGGGATTTAGCATGCTTGATGATTTTCTCCAGGTGTGCTTTCTTCATTTCTAAAAGCTTTATTTGTTCCTGTAAAGCAAGATCCCTGTCATAAGCTGTATTCCCTACAATCTCTTTGATTGTTTTGAGAGGAAATTCCAGTTCACGAAAAAGTAAAATTTCCTGCAAGCGCTCAAAGGCTTTATCATCATAATAGCGATAGCCATTATTGGCAATAAAACTAGGTGTCAGCAAATTGATTTCATCATAATAATGAAGTGTGCGCACACTAACACCTGACAGCCTGCTCATTTCTTTTACTGTTTTCATGATTGAATCTCCTCTCATAATGTCAGTATAGCCTATAACGCTGCGTGAGAGTCAAGGGGAATATTATTTTTTAAGATAATGTTTCTGTATTTCTCGTCTTACACTAGACTGTGTTATCTATTCTAATTGGCACTCGTCCCCATGTTTGTTCGGCTATTTTTGGATTTCCGAGCTGGTAGACTTGGTCGGCCTACTTTATCACGTACGTAGATAGACCTCATTACCTATTACACCAACGTTTAGAACAATAGATGAATTAACGGAAAGATAGGGGGATATAATATCATATGATAAGTAATATTTTCTGAATCTCCTTCTCTAAACACTATCCTTTTTAAATATTTCTGACCACTTATTAGAATTGTTAGCTAGATGAGAAATATATCTTGATTCAGAAGGTTCTTGTTTGATATAATTCAATACATGTTTTGATAATTCTATATTATTTATTTTCACTGTTGGCGGAAAATTGTGTATTAATATGTCAACATCATCTGTTAATTTTTTTACATCATTACACTTATAATTCTCTTTTAAGTTACCATTTTGAATATCATAATAAATACCTACTAAAATTTCTGTGTATTTTGGAAAACTATGAGAATACTTTTCTGTAGATTTATTCAAATTTTTATAATCAAACATTAATCTTGGGGAATACCAAACCAAATTTTTTAAATCATCTATATTCGACTTCCACATACAAACAGATAATTCTTTCAGTTTCGTTTTATTCTTATCATTATCGTTTTTAAATAATACATAATAATGAAAATTAAAAGTATATTGAGCATAATCTCCAAATAATTGTTTCCAAATATCTGTATAGTTATTAAATATTTTTAAAATTTCATCCTTTTCATTAGACTTTTTTCGAATAGAATTCAAGTCAGTTTTTAAGCTCCTAAAATTAAAATTTTCTCTTTGTAAAACTATATTCTGGTAAAATGAAATCAAAATTTGTTTAAAATCTTTATCATCTAGCTGGTATTCTTCAATAATTTTAGTCACTATTTCTATTTGTGAAGGAAAAGGATTTACAGCAGGCTGGAATTTAGGTTTCAAAATTTGCTCATATGTCTTTGGTATATCATCATTATTAAAAATGACAATCATTTTTTGATTTTTATGGTTTGTTAAATAGTCAATAAAGCCTAAAATATCGTTATAATCTGCTGGATTATCTTGAAATAGAACTTTTTCTTTATCTGAATTTAATTTTTCAACAAACGAAACTCGCTCCAAATCATCAAAAATAATCACAGAGTTTTTCTTGATCAAATCAAGACCAACAATTTTATAAAACCATTTAAACAATCCACCAACTACAGGAATAAAATCAAGATTTCCAAAAGTTGACCGATTTTCAATTTCACGAACTAAAATGACTTCAGCTTGCTCCCGCGTTTTAATACCAAAACAAGAAACATAATAAATTTCGTCAATTTTTAAAGATTGATGTTGAAAAAAAGTCCTAATGAAGTGAGTTTTCCCACTTCCCCATGATCCATTTAGCCAATACAAATTATCTCCAAACTTAGGAGATTGATTCAAAAAATCTACTATATTTTCTTGGAAAGAAAATGCTGGCAAGGAGTATTCAGGATATTTACTATCATCAAGTTTATGGTATTTCTTTTTTCTATATTTAACGATGCAAAAATAGTTTAATTTACTAACAACATATAATACACTGAATGATAAAAGCAATTCTCTATAATATTCAATAACAAAATCTATAAACGGTATTCCTCTTATCAATTTATAAATAGGCTGTAGTAATGCTTGTACCTGTTCAATGCTGAACAGTAAATACAGAACCCAAGCTATAGCTAATATTTGCTTAAACCACTCCACTATCCTGATTTGACTATCCCATGATTTCTTTTTAAAGGGAAACACAACAAATTCTTTAATAAATCTTTTATCTTTTTTCACTTTGATACCTGCATTTTTATTGATTATGTTAAAAAACAATTGAGATATAAAATTCATCCCAACAAAAAGTCAATAACATTCTCGTGTTTGATGCCGTCTTCATTTATAGTGAGGTCATCCAGTGTGAGGAGATATTTTGGATGGTTATCTTTGATTTTTTGGAGTGGAGCTATTTCTCTGGCATGGGTTGTTGGATCCAAAACAGTTGCTGAAATTTGATAATAAGCTATCTCTGCTCCTTTTTGAGCAATGAAATCAACTTCAAGAGCTCCTATTTTACCAATGGTAACTTGATAACCTCTACGAATGAGTTCTAGATAAATAATGTTTTCTAAGATATGACCTAAGTCTTGATTTTTTTCTGGAATAAGTAAATGGCGGAGTCCTATATCAACAATATAGTATTTTTCCAGTGTCTTGAGATGCTGCTTTCCTTTGATATCATAACGTCTAGCTTCATATAATATAAAGGCATCTAGTAAAGCCTGAATATAGTTTTCAACCGTTCTTGAATTGACTTTCCTACCATAAGATGTTAAGGTATCAGCTATTTTTTTAGGAGAAGCAATGTTGCCGATATTAGAAAAAAGAAAACGAATGAGACTTTCCAAAATACTGACATTTTGAATGGTGTTACGAGCTACAACATCTTTCAATAGTACGGTATTGTAAATACCCTGCAAATAATCGCGTCTTATTTCTGGATTATCAATCTGGGTAAGATAAGGAAAACCTCCTTGACTAAAATAAGCTCTCCATGCTTCTCGCTTATCCCCGCCAACCAAACTATAGTATTCTTTAAAAGATAGCGGTAAAATTTGCAAGTCAACATAACGACCAGACAAAAGCGTAGCCAATTCTCCAGATAGCATATGAGCGTTGGAGCCAGTCAAATAGAGATCCACATTATCATTAATATAAAGTGAATCCACAACTCTCTGGAAATTTGGAACTTCTTGGACTTCATCCAGAAAAATATAGGTCATCTTTTGATGATTTAATCGCTCGATAATGTAATGGTATAGCTTATGGTAGTCTTTCAAGTCTTCAATAGCCAGATCTTCAAAATTTAGATTGATGATTTGTTTCTGTTCTACACCATTTTTTTGTAAATAATCCCTAAATTGCTGAAAAAGCGTTGATTTCCCAGAACGGCGAACCCCCGTTACTACTTTAATAAATTTTTTATCTCTGAATTCTTTTAACTTATTTAAATAATCAGTTCTTTCAATCATAATTTTCACCTCTTTAATAATATTATAACAAAGCGATAATTTTATTCAACTTTTTTGTGTTCTGATACAAAAAAGTTTTATTTTTTGTGTTTTTTGTGCTCCAATACAAAAAAATGAAGCCCCTACTGTTTTACTAGACTTCATTTTCAATATTTAAGGGCACTCGTCCCCATGTTTGTTCTGTTATTTGAGGATTTCCGAGTTGGTAGACTTGGTCGGCTTGTTGGGTGAGGGGGTCCCACGGTTGAGACCCGATTCGGGAGATGATTTGGGTCTTGTTTTTAATATGAGATAGGTGCTTACGACCAGCGACTGTGAAACCAAGGATGTGAATGCCCTGCGGTAGGCTAGTTTCACGCGCACCGGTTAAGATATAGATTAAGATGCGGCGCACGCGCGCTTTGGTGTAGCGTTTGGTAGCGACAGTTTCTACTAATTGGTCAAGGCTTGTGACTTGTCGGATAGCTTTTTTGATGCGGATAGCCAATTCTTCATTAACTTGGAAAAGCTGGGTTAAATCAGGATGTGTCAACACTTGATACCGAAGTAGAGTAAAATAATCTTCCCAAGTCACTTGCGGACTCGTTTGAAAAAGGTTTGCATTGGGCATGCTTTTAGCCACAAAGGCTGGATCCTGCCGGTGATGTCGTAAACTGGTCGCGGAAGCGTAAGCCACAGTTTTTTCTGTAGAATGATAATCTGCACCTCGCCGTTGGATGGGCTGTAGTTGTATATTTCTTCCAGTGCAAGCCTTGGCGTAGGCCAAAGCAAGAATATGATTCGGGGTGTCTCCTGTGAACTGAACACCCGCAAATTTTTCCCACATCTTTTGGGTCTTTTGGGGATAGCTGAGCTCCTCAGGCAGCGTCGTGAGGAATTCATTCATCTGCTCTGCCATTTTTTCATAAATAACAGACAAACCATTATAATTCAGGGCAGTTTCCGTACCGAAAGCAAGGGTATCAATGCCGAGTTTGGCTAAGATGTCCACTGCTCCGCTAGCAAAATAATCGGCCGACTGGACAGCAACCAAAAAGGGAAGTTCAACCACAAGGTCTGCGCCGTTTTCAAGCGCCATTTGCGCCCGTGTCCACTTATCAATGATGGCAGGCTCGCCCCGCTGGACGAAATTACCGGACATAGCAACAATCTTCAGCCCATGTGCCTGATCCAGCAAATACTTATGCCCATTATGAAAGGGATTAAATTCTGCGATAATGCCTGTTGTGGTCATGAGATTTCCTCCATTTTATCCTGAAAACCAGTTATCTAAAAGTCAATAAAAAGATAAGTCTATCAGCAATACAAGCGCAGATAAAAAGATGAGGCCCGTTATCCCACACTTGATAGGCTGTCTATATCTGTCGTAGAAAGCATTAAATTTATCAATAAATAGGTGGTGTTTGTTGGACATAACAGCCAAAATCAACAAGAAGAGTGGGATTTGGCTTAAGCACCCAGATGATCTTATATAGTAGCGATAAGGGGATATTGTTGACTTGACCAGACAAGGCCAGCACAGCTAAAAATGTGGGCTCCATAATGGCTGTATAAATCATGAAAATTGCTGTTGCATAAATGCCCTTTCGGCTTTTTTGGCTATTTTGACTGTTTAATTCTTCTACTGTCAACAGACGTTTGATTCCTCAAGCAAGGCAGCAATAAGCACCACATAAATCCAAACCCATGCTATATTGGGGAGTTGACCAAGGGTTTGTGCTATATTCGATATGCCATTACCTAATATGACCGATGAAACAAAACCTAGCAAGGCTGTCTCAAAAAGAACTATGCCACCAAAAAGATAGACTTTTTTAGTGGACAAACCTGTTGCCTGCATGGTGATCAGCAAAATCATGCCAACAGGGGCTATCCCTGTTAATACCAGCCCTAACACAAATAATAAATAATTTATAGGTTATTTCTCTCTTTTTTCTGCTACAAAAAACCAACGTTTACTATCTTCTTTAGGAATGTCATCTGTAAAATCTGCGTAAACCTTGACAGTTTTGAAACCTGCCTGCTCCAGCAAAATATCATAGGTCAACAGGTCATAGGTGCGCTCTTCGTGAACCTCATCATAGCGGGTAAAACGACCATCATTATCTTGAATGAAGAAAGTTAATTCATGGACAACAGAATGTGGTGCCTCATCTCTATAAGTATCCCAAACCATGGCAAAGTTTTCCGTATTTTCATGGTAAGCGTAACCCGGAAAAATCTCATCGGTCTGATAGGTCGAATGTACATCAAAGATAAAAGTCCCTCCGCTATTTAGATGAACATAGACCTGCTCAAAAACATCACCTACAGCCACTTCATCTTCCATATAACAAAGGGAATCCGAATAGCAAGTCACCAAATCAAACTTGCCAACGGAGGATAAATCCAACATATTGCCCTGAATAAATGGAATATCTAGATGAGCAGATTGGGCACGCTTCTTAGCTAAGTCCAACATGTCTGCGCTTAGATCCAGACCCGTCACATCGAATCCAGCCTGCTTGAAGCGGATAGACTGAATACCTGTTCCACAAGCTAACTCTAAAAGTTTTTTCTTATTCTTGGGAAAATGGCGGAGTGAAAAATCAGTCCATTTGTCATAAAGTGAATCATCCATGATACTGTCATAGACAGCAGCGAATTTTTGATAATTTTTCATCTTTTGTTTTTTGATAGTGGCTTTAAGCGGTGAAGTTGGAAGCGACCTACTACATGGTTTCATTCCTAAACCGAAAGACTTAAACTTTCGGTTTCCTTTGATAGCAACAGATAATTATTACTATCTTTTCACCACAACAGCAACTATCGTTAAGGCTCGCTTTGCTCGCCTTCTATCCTTTCTTACAATTTTTCTTGCAACAAAACATGCTGTTAGAAACTTGCTAAATTTTCTCTTATTTTCAAAAACCTTGCCATCTGGCAAGGTTGTCTTTTATGCTAAGTATCCCGACATGTCCACTATTGGTGCTTCATGCCAAAGCTTTTCGAGATTGTAATGGTAGCGTTCATCCTCTGAGAAGATATGGACAACAACATCATTGAGGTCAAGCAGCACCCAGCCACCTTTGGAATCACCTTCAATATGGCTAGCATTGCCTCCAGCTTTAAGCACCTTCTCACGAATATTTTCAGCAATAGCTTCCAGTTGACGACTATTAGTCGCATGCATAATAACAAAGTAATCTGTCAAGGTTGTCAGCCCCTGCAAATCCATCACAACAATATCTTCAGCCCGCTTTTCATCAGCGGCCTTAACGATTAATTCCAGTAATTTTTTTTCCTTCATTTAATCCTCTCTTAAATAGTCCACATAAGCATTATAAGTTTCTAGAGTTTGTGGATAAATTTTCAAACCTTTACTAGCCAAAAATGCAACTGTCCTAGCTGTCTCATAAGCAACAGCCTTATTCAACGACGTTTCTGCAATGGCACGCGCCTTGTCCACCCCCGAAAAATCACGGTTGCATTCGATATAATCAGCGACATATACAATCTTATCCAAAGTTGACATGTGACTAGAACCTACAGTATGAATTTCAATGGCACGCAGAATTTCTTGATCTTGCAAGCCCAAATCTTCTTGAATTTTATAAATGCCAACCATTCCATGCCAGACATTATTGCCCCAATTTTTTAATTGCGAATCAAGATGATACTTATCAATGAGTTGTAAAAATTCCTGATCAGATAATTTCTTGGCATAATCATGCAAAAGCCCTGCTAAACCAGCTTTCTCAGTGTCATAACCATTGATTTCAGCTAGATAAATACTAGCTTTTTCGACACCTATCATGTGTCTTAAACGCTTTTTAGGAACTACCGATTTAAGTTTTTTCAGTAAATCGTCTCGATTCATGGCAATATAAGCTTCATAGGTCATTGATAAAGTCCTTCTTTCTCAATATAGTCAAGAACTAGTTTTGGTAAAAGAAAATTCGGTTTTCTATTCTTACGGATGAAATCTCGAATCATACTAGAGGAAATATCCATAAGCGGTACATCTACCCAAATGACAGGATAAGAAGTTCCAGCCTTATATTTAGGACGCTGTATGCCAACAAATTGTACCATCTGAATCAGCTCGTCAATCTTGTGCCACTTAGGCAAATAGTCTACCATATCGGCACCAATAATAAAATAATAATCAACATCAGGATTTTGTTCAATCAAATCTTTCATGGTGTCGTAGGTATAAGAGACTCCTTTACGTTTGAGCTCAATAGTTTCAATAGCCAAGCCTTCAATACCTTTAATAGCTAACTCCAGCATCTTGAGCCGATGTTTTTCATCGATAGTTGCCTTCTTATCAACGTGTGGTGGTTTGTATTCTGGCATCAGCAAGACCTCATCCAATCCCAGTTGCTGACGAACTTGATCCGCTACCAACAGATGAGCATTATGAACCGGATTAAAATTCCCGCCTAAGATACCAATTTGTTTTCGATTTTTATCTTTTCTTTCTTCTTCCAACTCCACCTTAGTAAAAGGTGTTAACAGTTCTAAAGCCATCTTGCCTCCATTATCACAATCATTTTTTAGATCGCTTTAACCTTGACCGAAAGTTTCCGATTGTCCTTACGACTGGACTCCTTATAAAGAATCAAAATGCGTCCAATTTTAAGGACGGTCTCCAAACCAATCTCATCTTCCAAAATTTCAGCTACTTCGTGAATATCCTCATCAGTGTTCTGCAAAAGAGTTACTTTAATCAATTCACGTGCATCAAGAGCGTTTCTAACGCTGGTTTTGATTTGGTCGTTGAGACCATTTTTCCCAATCTGCACAATGGGTTTCAGAGAATGTGCCTCCGATTTTAAAAAGGCACGCTGTTTACTTGTAAGCATATTCTTTTTTCCTTTTTGTTAAAATGGCAGGGTTATAAGCCTAACATCTAGATAAGTCAAATTAAGGCTTTTCTTGTCACAACAGCAACCCCTTCAGGTGCCCAAGCAGCAATTTTGGCTCTGCCATTGATGCGAATCCAACCCAAACCTGAAAAAACAAGATCTGTCTTTTCTTTTATCGTAAATTCATGCCTTACCAATTTGGGAAAGGCTGCCATTTCCTTCTTATCTGGCGGCGTCAAAAGGCTGCCGATATGTTTGTCATAGAAAGCATCCGCTCTAGCCAACTTAGTTCTGTGTAATTTGAGATTATTATCAAAATAAGCTGTAAAGCCTTGCTTATCGCCCGTTACATAATCAAAACGAGCCAAACCGCCTAAAAAGAGCGTCTGTTCAGGATTGAGCTGGTAAGTTTTAGGCTTGATTTCTTTTTTAGGACTGATATACTTGAGAGCCTTGTCTGATAAGTAATGAGCCATCTGATGACGGTGGATAATCCCTGGCGTATCAAAAATATAGGAACCATCATTCAGAGGAATTTCAATCTTATCTAGGGTCGTTCCCGGAAAACGCGATGTTGTGATAATATTTTTATCGCCAGTGATTTCCTGAATAATGGCATTGATAAGAGTTGATTTCCCAACATTAGTAACACCAACAACATAGACATCCCGTCCCTGACGAAGTTCTTCAATCTTAGCAATTAATTCTTTTATCGCCCATTTATTCTGGGCACTGGTTAAGATAAGATCAAGCGGCCGCAATCCTTCTTCATGCGCACGCTCCATTAGCCACTGTGTTATTTTCCCAGATTTGACTGATTTGGGGAGAATGTCCGCTTTATTTCCCACTAAAAGCAAATCACTGCTAGAGATAAAACGCTGCAATCCCGGTATAACGGAGCCATTAAAATCAAAAATATCAATCACATTAACAACAAGAGCCCTGCTGTCCCCCACTTCATGGAGAAGCTTTAAAAAATCATCATCTGAAATATGCACATCTGTGATTTCGTTATAATGACGCAGTCTAAAACAGCGTTGGCAGTATATTTTCCCGCTTTCAAGTCCTTTTTCCAAGGCTGACTTTGGTGTATAGCCAGCTTGCTCTTTGGCTGTCGTTTGAATTTGCGCTCCACAGCCGATACAAAATAATTCTTCCACTTAAATTTCCTTTTTATAGACAAAAGCACCATATTTGTCTTCTATTTTTTTCCAAACACGACGCTCACGCGCACGGTTAAACTTAGTATTCCAAGCATCTGACTTAACTAAAGGTTTAACCAAAATACTTTTAACACCAGCACGGTGAGCCGCACGAATATCCGTCATTAGCTGATCGCCCACCATAACAACTTCATCTTTAGAAAAGCCATAGCGATTCACTGCTATATTAATGCCGTGAGAAAAAGGTTTCAGAGCCCGACTGACAAAATCTACATGAAAACCTTTGACAGCCCGTTTGACACGTGTATAACTATTGTTAGATACCACGACTACCGGCATATCTGCTTCAGTCATACTATCCAGCCAATCCCGCAACTGGGGTGTGCCATCAGGATGATTCCAAGCAATTAAGGTATTGTCCAAATCGACAAGAACGGCTTTAATACCGTGCTTTCGCAGGCTATCAGGGGTTAAATCATAAACGGCTTCTACCACGAAATCGGGTCGATAATTTTCGATACTCACTTACTTCTCCAAATAAAATATTACCTTTTATTTTAACATAAAATAAAGAATAAGGCGAGGAAGAAAAAGCCCTGTTATCTGCTTGATAGCAAGGGCTTAAATCGTTAATTTTCGTAAACAAAGGTCAATTTAACATCAGGATAAATAGATTTAAATAAAACTTTATAATGATCTTCAGCAGACTTTTTAATCATATCAGAATACTGTTTCAAATATTTTTTCTGTTCTTTATTAGTTAGCGACGATGTGGCAGCTTTACCCGTATCTACTTCTTCTGTAGAGCCGCTTAATAATTCGCCACTTCTATTGTACAGTTTATATGGATGCTTATCATCCAATTTTACACCAATAACTTCAAATTTAGGAATTTTAATTTCAAAATTATTCTCTCTCGTTTTATTTATTGAAACAGCTCTTTTAATCCCTAATTTTGCTTCATAATTCAAAATGATAATTGCTTTCTTTTGCGAGTAAGGAATCGTTATCCCAAGTATTTTAGTCGCATTAGAAAGTGCATCTACTTTTTCAATCCCTACATTCAAGAAAACCGTTTCATTTGTCGCTTCAATATATTTCACCATTGAATAAGATTGAAAACTATCAGCAGATTTATTATTATTTTGATTCATACCATACCAATAAAAAAACAATCCCACCAAAGCTATCAGTGCAGCAAACCAAATATAGATTTTACAACCCAAAATTTTCTTTAACATCTTCATTCTATTTCTATTCTCCTAATCCTTTAAAAACCAAACACCAGCAATACCAATAATCCCAGCTAAATAAGGATTTAAAAAAGCTAAAAGAATCACTACTACTGCCAATATAAGTCCTAAAGACAATTTTTTCATATTTATTCTCCTAATCTATTTTACTCGTCTATTATATAATGTTTTTAGAATTTTTACAACATATTTAAAAATTGTTTCATATATATTTCATCACAAGGATTATAGAAAAGTTTATTCCTTAGATTATTAAGTTTGACATTTCCAATCTAAAGCGTTACTATAATCTAAAAAAACAGACTGTTGGTCTGTTTTATGAAAAAGAAAGGGCTATACTTTGAAACAAGAAGCAAAAACGCAATTATCTAAAAAGAGAATTGCCCAAACAGCGATGACATTATTCTTGCAAAAGGGTTATGAAGAGACAACAATGCGGGAAATTGTCCACAAGAGCGGACGTTCAAAAGGCGCTATCTATCATCATTTTTCCAGTAAGCAAGAGATTCTAAATTTTCAAATCAGTCTGGAAATGGACAATCTAAGGCAATGTCTAGATGCTCTCATCAGCAATAATCAGTTAAATGCCCAACAAAAATTTAAGGGTATCCTAACTTATTTTTTTGAAAATCCTTCATTAACAGAATTAACCAGACTTCATTGGGCTGAGAAACTCCCTTTTGCCCTTTTAGAAACGTTAAAAAATTCTCTAACGGTGGTTGCCCAATACATTGAAGCTATCATCCAGCAGGAAATAAAAGAAAAAAAGCTTAACTGTCAGTACTCTAAAGAACTTTCAGAAATCCTTGTTTTACTGTTTGATATTTGGCTGGATCCTTCTATTGTTGACTTTGATTATCAGACAGCTTGCCAAAGGATTGATTTTATCGCACTTTTACTGGAAAAATTCGGCCTTCCTCTTTTAGATGAAAACGATAAAAACAAACTTAAAAATGGATTAAAACACTATGATGAAAAAAACACACTATAACATTTTAATGGTTAATCTTCCTTTTTCCGGCCATACCAATCCGACTTTGGGACTTGCTCAAATTTTAGTCCAGCTAGGTCATAATGTCACCTATATTAATGCCCCTGATTGGCAAAGTAAGATTGAAAGAACGGGTGCACATTTTGTTCCTTATGACCATTATCCAGATTCGTTATCAGAAAGGCAAAAGAAAGTTAAAAGCTGGTCAGCTGCCTATCAGACTGTCTTACGTATGGGTAAAGATTACGATTGTTTGATTTATGAAATGCTATTCTTTCCAGGAAAAGCTCTAGCGGACAGACTGAATATTCCAGCTTATCGGCTATTCTCAACTTTTTCCTTAAATGAAAAAATTCTGACAGAATTTGGGAAAACAGGTGGCTTTTATCTGACCAGTATTTTTCGCTTCACTTTTCTGCGCCATCTTTTATCAAGAAAATTGCAAAGAACCTTTCAGCTGGCTTATGATGATCTTGCTAAGGAAATCAGTCTTAATACTCCCGAACTCAATTTCACGTATACAGTACGGGAATTTCAAATTGATGCTGATACGTTTGATGAAAATCACTATCAATACGTTGGGCCTTCCATCAATCGTCCTGTCGAGCCGCCTTTTGATTTCACACCTTTTAAAAATCCGATTGTTTATATTTCATTAGGTACTCTCCTCAATCGCTCTGTCTCCTTTTTTAAAAAATGTATCAAGGCTTTTGAAAATGAGCCCTACTCTATCATTATTTCACTTGGAAATAGGATTAAAAAAGAACAACTAGGAACAATGCCAGCTAATGTTCATCTTTATTCTTTCGTTCCTCAACTCCAAATCTTGGAAAGAGCTTCACTTTTTCTTACTCATGGTGGCATGAACAGTGTTAATGAAGCTATCTATTATGGCTGCCCTATGCTAGTGATTCCTGTTGGCAATGATCAGCCTCGAGTCGCCCAGCAAGTTGCTGATTTACATTTGGGAAAATGCCTCAAACGTCACAACTTAAATCCTCAAGAAATCAAACAAGCAGCCCATACAATTCTTAAAGATTCTTCTTACAAAAATACTATCTTGCATTTCCAAAAGATTGCTCAAACTGCTGGCGGAAATACCCTAATAGCTCAAACTATTATCAAAGATTTACAAACCAAACCTTAATCAAATAGAGCAAAAAATCTGAGATGAGACTCAGATTTTTTCTTTATTGGCTACTAATAAGTCTCTGATAGAAATGATAAGAACGGCTAGTATAATCAACAGCATGCCTAGGAAATCGATGGGGTAAAAAATTTCTTTCATAAGAGTAACTGAAAAAAAGACTGCTGCCACTGGTTCAATAGAAGCCAGAAGGCTGCCTTTTACAGCACCAATAAGACTGACTCCCTTTAAAAAAGCAGTATAAGCAAAAACACTGCCAACAATGATTAAACCAACATAAGCCAACAGGTTATTTGCCTGAAAATGAGAATTGTATTGCCAAGACCGGCTGACTAGACCAAATACCAGTCCTCCCATTACCATACCTAATCCAATAACTAAGAGGCTCCCCCATTTATGAATGAGTTTAATGGGCAAAAGCATATAAAGAGTATAAGTCACAGCAGAAAAGAGACCCCAAAAAAGACCAGCTGGGGTTAGAGCCAAATTGCCTAATTGTCCGTGTGTAGCTATGATAAATGTTCCCAAAATAGCTAAAAGAATAGCAGTCAGTTCACCCATTGTTGGCAAACTACGGTCCCTAAAACAGACAACAGTCAGAACTAAAACAGGTGCCATATATTGTAGGACAGTTGCCGTTCCAGCATTGGTATAATGAATAGCCTGCAAATAACTAAACTGATTGAGAAGTAGCCCGCAAATACTAAAACCAAAAATCCCTGCTAACACCTTTTTATCCTCTAGAATAGCTTTGATCTGCTGAGGCTGTTGCCAAATGACAACTCCAATTAAAAGCAGCCCTGATATCAATAAACGCAAGGAAGTCAATAAATAGACAGAAATGCCCTGCTTCATTAAAAATTGGCCCGACACTCCTGATATGCCCCAAGCAATGGCTGCTAGAACAACAAGAACCGTTCCCTTAAACGATTTCTTCATACTTACTCCCAAAATACATTTTTCTTTATTTTAGCATAATTTTCTATCAAAAAACCAGCACCCTGCTGGTTTAAGCTTCATCAGCGTTTTTATTTTAAGTTAGACTTGTTAATGAACGCATAATCAAATCAATATCTCGATTTTCCAGTTCACGAATAATATGTAAATACGTTTTTTGCGTAGTTGTCATACTAGCATGCCCCAGTCTTCTAGCCACACTAGCGATTGAAACGCCTGAGAATAACAACAAAGAGGCATGGGTATGTCTTAGACTGTGTATCGAAATTTCAGGAATTTTTGCTGCACGACAGCGCCTAAATAAGCAATTATTGACAGTAGAATTATAAACTTTGCCTGAGACAAAAATCGGTTTCCTTTCAGGCAAATCTTTAGTCAGTTCAAAAAATTGAATCACCAACTGCCAATCGATCTGAACTTTTCGAGCAGAAGACTTATTTTTAGTTGGTAAAAATCCTCCGCTATCTTTATAATCCCATGTTTTATCAACCGTAATCACCTGATGGCTAAAATCAAAATCTTGTGGTGTCAATGCTAAAGCTTCTGAAAAGCGTAACCCTGTTTTAGCAACCAATAAAATAAACCAGTCCCAAGAGATTTCCTTTCCCAAATCCAATTCTGCTAACAAAGAACGCAATTCAAATTGGCTTAAATATTTTATCCGTTTTGTTGCTGGTATTTTGCCCTTAATAACGGCCTTGCGAGTTGGATCCTTATCTATTATCCCATCATCTAAAGCATCTAATATTGCACCTTTTAATTGATGATGAAAATCCATTGTTGTTTGACGCTCATGTTCCCAATCATCAGTAAAGCTGGGAAATCTTAGTTTTGGTATTTTTGTCATCTATTCATTCCCTCAACTTTCGCCGATTTTATTTGCATTTCTATAAAATAAAAAAATAAAATCACCGAAAATCTCCACCTCATGCATTAGTTAAAAATCAAAAAAATCACAGATTATCTATACGATTTTACGTCAATTAACTCTCCTTCTTATCCGTTTCCAATAGCCAATCTATGATATTTTTCTTCTCTATCCCATTATAGTTTGCAGAGGGTTGAATGGTATCCATTGTTAAAAGGTATTTGGGAAACTGATCTTTAATTTCTTCCAACGGACGGAGTTCCCTTGCTAGTGTCTCTGGTGCAAGTGTTGTTTCACTCACCTGATAATAGGCATAATGACCAAGGTCGGTTACCGCTACAAAATCAACTTCATATTTATCCACATTTCCAACATAAACATGAGGATATCTACGCCGCAACTCCAGATAAACAATATTTTCCAGCATATGTCCTACATCTTCTTTGTGGTCTGGTAATAAGAGGCTTCTAAAGCCTAAATCAACAGCATAATACTTCTCCAACCGTTGCAGCAAAGCACGCCCCTTAACATCAAAACGCGGTACAGCATAAAAAAGCAAGCTGTCTGTTAGAGCAGTTAAATAGTTCTCTAACGTAGCATGCGATAAGGAGACACCTTGACTGATTAAGGTATTGCGGATCTTATTTGTAGAGATTAAACTTCCCACACTGCTAAGCAGGACTCGTACAATACGCTCAATCACAGCAGGGTTCGGATTCCCTAGCCGCGATACAATGTCATTCAAAAGGATAGAGTTGTAAATTCCCCTTAGATAGTCGATTTTCTCCATATAAGTTGATGTTTGCAACAGATATGGAAAAGCACTAAACAGATAGTCATTAAAATGTCCCACTCTGCTGTTTTGCTCCGTCAGTTCCTTTCCTGCAAGATATTCCTCAAAAGATAAAGGCAGAACTTCTATTTCAACATAACGTCCTGTTAAGTTTGTCGCCAACTGACCACTCATAAAGTAAGCATTTGAACCCGTCAGATAGAGATCGATATTGGGATCAATGAATAAACTATCTGCCACTAACTCAAACTGGTCTACATGCTGAATTTCATCTAAAAAAATATAGTGCTTTTTATTCTCATCCAAGCGCTCCTTGATATAAGCATACAAGACCTTGAAATCACGTAAGTCATAAAAAGTCAAATCTTCAAAATTGATAGAAATGATTTGTTCCTCAGCAATCCCTTCCTTAAGCAATTCTTCTTTAAAAAGTTGGAACAAGACAGACTTTCCTGCGCGACGCACACCGCTTACCACTTTGATAATCTGGTGATCGCGATGTCTTCTTAAAAACTCTAAATAAAGCGGTCTTTGAATATAATTCATAATCGTTACCTCAAAAATAGTATAACCCAAATATAAATTATTTTCAAATATTTGAAAATAATAGAAGATATCAATTGTTTTTTCAATTATTTTGAAAATAATATTTTAAATATTTCGCGACATACAAAGAAATTGAAGCAACAACCACAAAAACTTACGCTGATGAAGGGTAAGGAGCTCATCCAGCTGGCGGAAAATCAAAAACTCTTTCCTCAATCATTCTTTTGGTTACATGAACCATCGTTGATCCATTCGTATTTTGAGAAATTCGTTCTTTATCTTGCAATAACCAAATATATAAATAACCCGTGGTGCTAGTTAATATCAAAATACAATAAAAAGCCCAAATAGACTATACTGTAAGTGTCTAAACAGACAG
>ERZ773038.559-NODE-559-length-24070-cov-5.762482_pt1 | contig 24070 bp, 30 predicted proteins | sample MGYA00511665_ERZ773038 | MGnify/ENA primary metagenome ERZ773038 (study PRJEB29015, sample SAMEA2737966) | human oral metagenome | biome: human oral; feature: human-associated habitat; material: dental | place: China | collected 2028 ... | reverse complement strand
AGCTTAAATCAGAGGTAAGTGATTCGCCAGCGATACCACGAATACCGTCTGTTCCAAAATATTTTCTCATAAAAAAATAAACTCCTTATTTTTTATTTATAAATGAATATTACTATATAAAAGAGGATAAGTCAAGATTTTGCTTTAATTATAGTATAGTTGTTACAAGAAATTCAGATGAAAGTAAAGAAATAGAGAAAAATTGTTTTGATTGCAAATACAGACGTAATTAATATTGCTAAATTTTAGTGTGGTTTGTATAATAAATTTGAGGCGATAATATGAATTATATATGCTAAATAAAAAGGATGGAGATGAAATATAATGAAAATGTATCAAAGGGATAAAATATTAAATGTTAGTTCAGAATCTGCTTGGCAAGCATTAAAAGAGATGAATAAATGGTTGCCGGATCTATCTACAAACAGTGGAATTTCCTATTCAATAGATACTGATTTTTTTGAAATTGGAAGAAAATATAATATAACTTCTAAGGAAGGGGTAGTAATGGATTGTGAATTATATAGTATAGATGAAGAAAATATGACTGTGGAAATACACGCTGAGCACAAACCATTGAAATCTATACTTATATGCAAAGTTTTAGACTTAGGGGATAATAGGACGCAAATTATAAGGATACAGGGTTATCCAGGGTGGTTTGGTAAAATTTTCACTGTCTTTTTTGGGAGAAGAGAGTCTGGGGAAACAGCAGAATACCTAGAGGTTTGGGGGAACTATGCTGAATCTTTAGAAGAATAATTTAGAAGAGTTTCTTTATTTGTTTTTTATAAAAGTAAGTTTTTCGTGAAAATTAAGGACGAAACAACTGATTTTAGTATAGAAAAAAGGAGTTTCTCTTTACTAATCCGAACTATAATGGTATTATATAGGTATAATATACGAATTAATACTGAAAATCTAAATTTTATAGAATTATATCGTAGTTCGTGTGAAATATGTTTTACAAGGAGCAGAAGATGAAATTAAAGAGAAGCGAAAGAATAGTAGTAATGACGGAGTATTTATTAAATAATCCAAATAAGCTAATACCTTTGACATATTTTGTTTCAAAGTTTAACCAAGCAAAATCTTCAATCAGTGAAGATATCCATATTATAAAAAATGGTTTTAAAGAAGAAAATATTGGTGAAGTAAGAACGCTTGCCGGAGTTAGTGGGGGAGTTATTTTTACGCCAACATTAATAGAAGAAGATGCTAAGGTTATCCTTAATGAGTTTATAGATAAGATCAATGATGGGAGTCGTTTGCTTGCCGGTGGCTATATCTTTATGTCTGATATAATAGGTAATCCTAGTCTTATGAATAAGTTAGGGCGTGTTATAGCGACTGTTTACAAAAACAAAGAAATTGATGCAGTAGTTACTGTTGCTACAAAAGGTATTCCTGTAGCTTATGCTATAGCTTCTATTTTAAATAAACCGGTTATTACAATAAGACGTGATAATAAGGTGACAGAAGGAACAACAGTTGCAATAAACTATGTTTCAGGATCAACTAAAAAAATAGAAACTATGATTTTATCTAAAAGAAGTTTAGAAAGTCACTCAAAAGTTTTGTTAGTAGACGATTTTATGCGTGGTGGTGGAGTACTTACTGGTATGGAAAGTCTTATGAATGAATTTGATGTGATTGTAGTAGGAAAAGTAATAATAACACAGTGTTATGATTCACCTAGAGAACACGAAGACGATTATTTATATTTATCAAAAATTGATAATATTGATGAATTTAACAGAACTTTTGATGTTAAGTTAGGAAATGTAATAGAAAAATTAAGACAAGTAGAGAAAGAGGATAAAATTAATGAGCAATAACAGATATGCGGTAATACTTGCAGCTGGAAAAGGTACAAGAATGCAATCAAAATTATATAAAGTATTGCATAAAGTTTGTGATAGAACTATGGTAGAACTTGTTTTGGATAGTTTGAGTGATTTAGAGATGCAAGAAGTAATTACAGTAGTTGGGCATGGAGCTGAACGAGTTAAAGAAGTATTAGGAAATAGAACTAAGTTTGTTCTTCAAGCAGAGCAATTGGGAACAGCGCATGCGGTTAAAATGGCCAAAAGTGAGCTTGCTGATAAAGAAGGAACAACTATAGTTATGTATGGAGATACTCCACTTATTCGCCCAGAAACTATAAACAATATGTTAGATCATCACGAAAAGAGTAATGCTAAAGCAACTGTTCTAACTGCTATTGCTGATAATCCATTTGCTTATGGAAGAATCATTCGAGATGTTAATGGAAAATTGGTGAAAATTGTTGAAGAAAAAGATGCAACTGATAAAGAAAAACAAATAAAAGAGATTAATTCAGGGATATACTGTTTCGATAACAAACTATTATTTGAAATGCTTGAAAAGGTTAAAAATGATAATAAGCAAGGGGAATATTATTTACCAGATGTACTTGCTTTAGTTCGTGAACAAAAAGAAATTATCGAAACTTATTTATGTGACGACTTTGATGAAACATTTGGAGTTAATGATAGAGTTGCACTTTCTTATGCAGAAAATGTAATGCGTAATAGAATCAATACAAGGCATATGTTAGCGGGGGTTACGCTGGTGGATCCTGCTAATACTTATATAGCGCCTAATGTTATTATTGGGAGAGATACTACTATCTATCCAAATGTAACTCTTAAATCAAATACTGTTATAGGAGAAGATTGTCAAATAAAGCCTAATTCATATTTAGAAAATGCAGTTATAGGTAATGGTGTGAAAGTTTTATCTTCAACTATTAGAGATTCAAAAATTGGTGATAAAACAAGTGTAGGACCATATTCTCATATTAGAAATAATTGTGAACTTGGAGACAATGTTCGAGTAGGAAACTTTGTAGAGTTGAAGAACACAGTATATGGAGAAGGCTCTAAAACAGCCCATTTAAGCTATCTTGGAGATACTACTGTTGGAGCCAACACAAATATAGGTTGTGGTACAATTACTGTAAATTATGATGGTAAAAATAAATATAAAACTGCAATAGGTAGTAATACTTTCATAGGATGTAATTCAAATTTAATAGCTCCACTTGAAATAGGAGATGGTGCAGTTATAGCAGCAGGTTCTACTGTTACTAAAAATGTTCCAGCAGATTCATTAGTAATTGCTCGAGCTAAACAAGAGACTAAAGAAGGTTATGCTAAAAAGCTACCTGCTGGTAGAAAGTAGTAATATAATTTTTAAAAAATCTATAAAGGTGTTATAGAAGAAAAGTAAAAACATTGCTGTAATAATATAAAGTGGGAATAATGTTTATACTACTAATATAAATTATTTTTCTAAAAATAAAACTCTTTAAAACGATGAAATGTAAGTAATATAACTTAAATTTCGTCGTTTTTATGCTTGAAATAGAGCCTTAAAAAGTATATAATTATTTATAGTAGTAAAGTGTTATAAAATAAAAGTTTGTATTATAATAAAAAAGGAGGAAAAATTATGAAATCGAAACATCAGAAAATATTAGAGTATATAAAAAGTTTACCGATAGGAAGCAAAATTTCAGTTCGTCAAGTGGCAAAAGAATTGAAAGTTAGTGAAGGAACAGCATATAGAGCCATTAAAGAATCAGAAAATAGAGGATTTGTATCATCAATAGAACGTGTTGGAACAGTACGTATTCAGAAAAAAGAACGCGATAATGTTGAAAAATTATCTTATTCTGAGATAGTAAACATAGTTAGTGGACAATTAATAGCAGGACGTGGTGGAATTCATGAAATAGTTCAAGATTTTGCGATTGGAGCTATGGATTCTGAGCAAGTAGGAAAACATATAAGAAAAGGAACATTATTAATTATAGGAAATCGTCCTAAAATTATTGAAATGTCACTAGAAAAAGGATGTGCTATTTTAGTAACTGGAGGATATATTCCAAATGATAATATAAAATCATTAGCAGATAGTAAAAATCTTCCATTAATTATTACACCGCACGATACTTTTTCTGTAACGCATTTAATTAATAGGGTAACAAATGACCAAATCATTAAACGTGATATTATAACAGTAGAAAGTATTTATATAAAAGTAGAGAATTTATATATAATAAATCTTAATAATACAGTAAAAGATTGGTATGATCTTCAATTGAAAGTAGGACATACACGATATCCAGTTGTCAATGAATATGGAAAATTAGTTGGTATTATTACTGCTCGTGATGTATTCTTGAAAGATAAAGATGCATTAATTAAGGAAGTTATGGAGCGTAAGGTTTCTACAACAACATTAGATACGCCTATTTCTTCTGTAGCAAATACTATGCTATTAGAAGGATTTGAACTTATGCCTGTAATCGATGCAAAAAACACATTACTAGGAGTAGTAACTAGAAAATTAGTAATTAATTCATTATTAACTAGTAATAGATTCCAAGAAGGACATAACAACGATACTTTTGATGAAATTATGCGTAAAGGTATTGTACCAAGAGCTGATGGGCTGCAAGTTAAAATTATTCCTCAAATGCTAGATCAGTTCGGTACTTTCTCTAGCTCAGCACTATTAAGTATTATCGATGAATCAATTCATATAACAAGTTACAACTATAATAGAAGTGAAGTTCTTATGCAAAATGTTTCATTGTATTTCTTGAAATCAGTTCCGCTAGATCGTACAGTGACAACAAAAGTTAATATTTTGGATATAGGTAGAAAAACTGCCAAATTTGATGTAGAAGTATTTGATAAAACTGAATTAGTAGCTAAGGCCATGGTAACTTGTCAAGTATTCCAAAGAAACTAGTAGAAAGAAGAAGCTAAATGTTAGAAACTTATGAAAATCTATATGAAGAAATTTTTCAAAAAATAAAAGAAAGTAAAAAAATAATCATTCATCGTCATGAAAGACCAGATCCAGATGCTTATGGATCACAAGGTGCGATGTACCAACTTATAAAAACTAACTTTCCTGAAAAAGAAGTCATTACAGTAGGAAAAGATTCACCGTCACTGTGTTTTCTGTTTGAAAATAGTGAAGTTGTAGAAGATGACTATAAAGATGCTTTGGTAATAATAACGGATACAGCTAACTTTCCTAGAATAGATGGGAAACTATTTACAAAAAATAACTTTTTAATAAAAATAGATCATCATCCACCTTTGGATAATTATGGAGATATTAATTTAGTTAATACTGAGGTTTCGTCTTGTAGTGAGCTTATTTACAATTTTTATGCATATTTAAATGAAAAATATGATATTAAACTAAATGATGAAGCGGCAAAATTACTTTATTTAGGTATAGTAGGGGATACAGGTAGATTTTTATTCCCGAATACATCTAATGAAACATTGAGAGTGGCATCTGAACTTATAAAATATGACTTTAACATGAGTGAACTCTTGGATAAAATGGAGATTATTAGTGAAAATCTTATGCGTTTTAGAGCATTTATTTTTGAAAAATATGATGTATATCAAGATGGTGTAGCTTATTTGAAAATCACGAAAGAAGATATGGAAAAGTATGGAGTTGATCCAGGAGAAGTTTCTACTGGAGTAAATCTACTACGAAGTCTTGAAGGACTTTACGCATGGTGCTTTGCAATTGATGAAGGAAACAAAGTGCGTGTAAGAATTCGTTCAAAAGGTCCTGTTATTAATACTCTTGCAGAAAAATATGCAGGAGGTGGGCATCCTTTAGCAAGTGGAGCAACCGTAAAAAACTGGGAGGAACTAGATGATCTTCTAGATGATATGGCTCGCTTAGTAGGGGAATACTTAAGAAAAAATAGTATAAAGTAGATAACCAAGATTAGTTTAAATAGGTGTTAAAAGAATATTTAAGTTAATTCTTGACAGTAAAAAAATATGATGCTATACTAATAGCTAAGTTTAATATAAAACCAATACTCGTATAAGTACTAGATTAAATAATCAAAGAGAGTGTCGTTTGCTGTGAAGACATATTATGACATTTAGGAAAATGGTTCGAGTGGTTAATAAGGTAAACATTAATTGTAAACTTTGTTCGGGTATCCACGTTATAGGATAAGCTATGTCAGTAGTTGTAAGTAAAATATAAGGTGGTACCGCGTAAAACGCCCTTATTCCGTTGAGGAGTAAGGGCGTTTTTATTTTAGAAATAATAGAAAATTATTGAAAGGAGAAGCGCATGATTGAATTAAAAAATGTAAACAAGATATATGATAATAAAGTTCATGCATTGAAAAATATTAATCTTAAAGTGGAGGAAGGGGATATTTACGGAATAATTGGTTATTCTGGTGCAGGTAAGAGTACTCTAGTCCGCCTTCTAAATGGATTGGAAGTTGCAACAGATGGAGAAGTAATTATTGATGGTGATGATTTTAATAAAATTACAGAGGAACAACGTCGTCTGAAACGCCAAAAAATAGGAATGATTTTCCAACACTTTAATCTTTTGTGGAGTAGAACAGTTGCAGAAAATATAGCTTTTCCACTAGAAATTTTAGGAAAATCAAAACAGGAAATAAAAGCAAGAGTAGAAGAACTTGCGAAACTAGTAGGACTTGAAGATAGACTTAATGCTTATCCTTCTCAATTATCTGGTGGGCAAAAACAAAGAGTTGGTATTGCGCGTGCTTTAGCAGGGCACCCATCGATACTACTTTGTGATGAAGCAACGAGTGCACTTGATCCAGAAACCACTGCAGAAGTTCTAAATCTTATTAAAGAAATTCATAAAAAAACTAATATTACCGTAGTTCTTATTACTCATGAAATGAATGTTATAAAAACTATTTGCACTAAAGTAGCAGTAATCGACGGAGGAACTATAGTTGAAGATGGGTTAGTATCAGAAGTATTCTATCATCCGACACAAGAAGTTACTAAAAAATTCTTAAGTCAAACATCATTTGCTTCAGAGATAGAAGAACGCGAAAATATTGAAGAGTGGAAAAAAGTATTTACAGACGGTATAATAATTAAATTTACGTTTGATAATAATACGTCTAAAAAACCTATTCTTAGTATGCTGATAAAAGAAATTGATTTTGATTTTAATATTATCAATGGTCATATAGATAAAACAGCAAATGCTAATATAGGAACTTTATTTGTTCAACTAATAGGAAGTAACAAAAATGTAGAGAAAGTAATAACTAGATTAAATGAGCTAGGAATTTTAACGGAGGTGTTATAATGTTTGAGTTTTCAAGAGTTAATTGGGATAAAGTTCAAGAAAAAACAATAGAAACATTAATTATGACATTTGAGTCATTGATTGCAGTATTTTTACTTGGATTATTTTTAGGATTATTACTTTATATTACTTCAAATAGTAAAGGTACTTTTGGTAGAGGATTCTACACTGTTGTAACGGCGATAGTAAATATCTTTAGGGCAATTCCGTTTATTATTTTAATAGTATTATTAATTCCTTTTACAAAAGCTTTGATTGGTACTATTATTGGGGTTCAAGCTTCTATTCCTGCGCTTATTATTTCAGCAGCACCATTCTATGCTCGACTTGTAGAAATAGGTCTTCGTGAGGTTGATAAGGGTGTTATAGAAGCTGCTCGTGCAATGGGTGCAAAAAGAATCACTATTATAACTAAAGTATTAATTCCAGAGAGTTTACCAGCTATTGTTTCTGGTCTGACAGTTACAGCTATTGCCTTAGTAGGTGCAACAGCGATGGCTGGTGTTATCGGTGCTGGTGGTTTAGGAAACCTTGCTTATTTAGATGGGTTCCAACGTAATAATAGTACACTAACATTTGTTGCTACAGTGTTAATTCTAGTTATCGTTTTTGCTATTCAAATTTTAGGAGATACAGTAGTTAAAAAAATTGATAAACGTTAGTAAAAAAGAGAAGTTTTTAACTTCTCTTTTTTACTGTAATTAGTGTGAATTTACACTATAGATGTTATGTTTTCTATGAGAGGTAGTTATAATCATCTATAAGAAATTCAAGAAATAAGTAATGATTTTATTTCATAAAACTATCATATTATGTAAAAAAATGCCTAAAATATGGTAAAATATAAAGGACTGTTAAAAAAGTATTGAAGAATTGTTAATAAAAAAACAAATAAAGTAAATTTAAAGGAGATAAAATTTCATGGTAATTCAATGGTTTCCTGGACATATGGCAAAAGCAACAAGAGAAGTAAAAGAAAAGTTAAAATTAGTAGATATAGTTTTTGAATTAGTAGATGCTCGTTGCCCATTATCTTCTCATAATATGTATTTAGATGAAGTAGTAAAAGATAAAAAGAAGATAATTATTTTTAATAAAATAGACTTATGTGATCGAACAGAAACAGCTAAATGGAAGAATTATTTTGAGAAAAAAGGTTATACGGTAGTTTATACAGATGCTAAAAATAGTAATAATTTAAATAAAGTTATTGACAAAGCAAAAGAAGAGCTTGCAGAAAAAATTGCAAGACAAGTGGCTAAAGGAATAAAACCACGAGCTATACGTTCAATGGTTATTGGTGTACCAAATGTTGGTAAGTCAACCTTTATAAACAAATTAATTAAAAAAAATGTAGCAAATACCGCCAATAAACCAGGTGTTACAAAAAAACAACAGTGGTTAAAACTTAATAAAGATATAGAACTTTTAGATACTCCAGGTATTCTTATGCCGAAGTTCGATAATCAAGAAATTGGTAAGAAATTAAGTCTAATTGGCTCTATAAAAGATGATATTACACCACTTGATGATGTGAGCTTATATTTAATAGAATTATTAAAACAAAGTTATTTAGAAAATATGAATAATCTGTATAAAATAGATGTTACTGCTGATGATGAGAATGTCTTTATAATGGAAAAAATTGCAGATAAACGTTTCAAAAAAATTGGTGGAGATTATGATTATGATTCAACAATAAAACTTCTTATTCAAGATTTTAGAACACAAAAGTTTGGGCTAATTACATTAGATAACTATAATGATATGATAAATGAAGAGGTTAGTGATGAAAATTAATGAAGTAAAAGAAATTTTATCACAAGATAATCCTGATAAAGAAATTTTAGAACAGTTACGAAATGATGAGAGAAGTGGTGTTCAAAAATTGCTGGCAAGTTTTGATAAAAAACAAGAAAAAAAACTTTTTTATAAAAAAGAGTACGAAAAAAAATCATTTTATGAAAATAAATGTTATAATAAAGGATGTAAATACATCTGTGGTATTGATGAAGTAGGGCGTGGCCCATTAGCAGGTCCAGTTGTTGCTGCAGCAGTAATTTTAAAACAAGGTAGTTATTTTGAAGGATTAAATGATTCAAAAAAATTATCAGAGAAAAAGCGTGAAGAACTTTTTGAAAAAATAAAAGAAGAAGCAGTGGCTTACGCTATTTGTGAAGTAAGCAATGAAGAAATTGAAAGATATAATATTTATAATGCTGCACGTATTGCGATGCAACGTGCAGTAGAACAATTAAAAGTAAGACCAGATTTTTTATTAATTGATGCAATGCCTTTTGAAAACTATCCAATACCTAACTTTAGTATGATAAAAGGTGATGAGAAGAGCGTTTCTATCGCGGCAGCTTCAGTTATAGCAAAAGTTTATCGTGATAGATTAATGAAAGAATATGCAAAGAAATATCCACACTATGATTTTGAAAATAATGCAGGGTATGGAACGAAAAAGCATTTGGAAGGGTTAAAAGCATACGGTGTTACCCCTATCCATAGAAGAGATTTTGAACCAATTAAAAGTATGATTAAACAAGGAGGAGAAAATGAGTAATAACAATATTAGTATTGCAAAAAATATTCAAGTAAGTAAAAATGTTAATAATAAACAAAAAACTCATCAAAAGAGAAATAATAATCCTATAAATAAAAAGAATATTAAAGTAGATAAAAATCAAAATAATATAAGTAAGGAAGCAAGTTTAAAAGAAAACAAAGTTAAAAAACTAATTCCTAAAATTCGCATTACACCTCTAGGTGGAGTAGATGAAGTAGCTAAAAATATGTATATGATAGAAATAGCTGATGAAATCTTTGTGCTTGATGCAGGTCTTATGTTCCCCGAAACAGAGATGATAGGGATTGATGCAGTAATTCCAGATATTAGTTATTTAGTTCGTAATAAACAAAAAGTAAAAGGGATATTCCTATCAAATGGGCACGTAAGTTCTATGGGGGCTGTACCATATATAATAGATAAACTTAAATGTCCAGTTTATGGATCTAAATTAACTATTGATTTATTAAAAAATCATTTAAAACATTTAGGAATTAAACGTCGTATTAAGTTTTACTATGTAAAAGAAAATAATAAATATGATTTTAATAATGCAAGTATTACTTTCTTCAAAACAACATATTCTATGCCTGACTCTCTTGGTATTTGTATAGAAACATCACAAGGTAATATTGTTTACACTGGTGAATTTAAGTTTGATCAGTCAGTAAGTAAAGAATATAAATCTGATATTGTAAAAATAAGTACATTAGGTAAAAAAGGTGTATTAGCTTTACTTAGTGATTCTAGCAACGCTAATATGAAAGGCTATAATGTACCTGAAAATGAAGCAGCTGAGCAAATTGATAATGCATTTTATCAAGCGAACAAACGTATAATCGTAACGTGTTATGCTTCAAATTTCTTAACAATTTCACATATAGTTCGTGCGGCATTAGGACAAAACAGAAAACTTCTATTACTAGGAGAAGCAATTGAAGACTCTATTAATACTGCGAGAAATATGAATTACTTGGCAATAGAAGATGAAAACTTAATTACAGTAGATGAGCTTGGTAATTATCCACAAAATGAAATTTGTATTCTATCTTCAGGCGATCAAGGAGAACCAATTGAGGCTATGAAGAATATTGCTGAGAAGAATATTAAAGGTATTCAAATAGAATCAGGGGATACTATTATGATTGCAGCGACACCATCGCCTAACATGGAAGTAATGTTGTTCCAAACATTGAATCTCCTTGTTAAACTTGGGGCGCATGTAGTAACAGCATCAAAACGTCTTCACGCTGCGAGCCATGCTACTCGTGAAGAATTGAAGATGATGTTAAATATGCTTATGCCGAAGTTCTTTATTCCAGTTCAAGGTGAATTTAGAAATCTACGTAAACATGCTGAAATCGCAGCAGAAACAGGAGTAGCGGCTAACAATATTCATATTTTAGCAAAAGGTACTACACTAGAAATTAGTGGAAATAGAGCAAAAGTAATACCTAATAACGTTACAGTAGGTAATATATTAGTAGATGGTCGTGGAATTGGCGATGTTGAAGATAGTGTTCTTAAAGATAGAAAACTGTTATCAAATGATGGGATTTTTGTAGCCTCATATGCTATAAGTAGAAAAGAAAAAATTCTGGTGGGTCGTCCATGCATTCAAACAAAAGGTTTTGTATATGTTAAGAAGAGTATGGAGCTTATAAAAGAAGCTGAAGAGAAAATAATAGAGTATATAGAGAATAATCCTATTAAGAGTATCAGAGAATGTGCAGCTATAAAAGCTGAAGTTAGAAGTATGTTATCAAGTTTATTATATGATAATACGAAGAGAAAACCTATTATAATTGTTAATTTTACACTGATTTAAAATTACTAAATATAAGAGCGGGAGTATAGTGTAGTGCAAGTTGCTATATAAATATCCTGCTCTTAATATGTTATATAAATAGGGGGTGTAGTGATGTCAAAGGTAATAGCGCATATTGATATGAATTGTTTTTATGCTAGTGTAGAAGAAAAATATAATCCAGAATTAAAAGGAAAACCTTTAGCTATTGCTGGAGAAATCAAAACACGTCATGGAATTATTGTTACAGCCAATTATGAAGCTAGAGATAAAGGTGTAAAGTCAACTATGCGTGTTGGAGATGCAAGGAAACTGTGTCCGAATATAAAAATACTTAAGCCTGATATGGTAAAATATCAAGAAGAATCAAAGAGAATTTTTGATTTAGTTCGCCAATATACAGAAAAAGTAGAAGTTATTTCCGTTGACGAAGCATATATTGATTTAAGTGATTTTCCAGAACCTGTAAAAGCAATAGCAACTATCCAAAGAAGGATTTATAAACAATTAGGCATGCCTTCAAGTGTGGGTGTTTCGTTTAATAAATTTTTCGCAAAAATGGGGTCAGACTTTAAAAAGCCTCTCGGATTTACGATTATTAACAAAAATAATTATAAAAAGCTCCTTTGGGGTCTAGATGTAGGTGAAATGCATGGATGTGGGAAATCTGCAACTAAAAAACTAAAAAAACTTGGGATTAACACTATAGGAGATATGGCGAAAGCTAATGAAGTTATACTACACAGTGTTTTGGGAATTCAAGGATTAAGACTTAAACAACGAGCTAATGGAGAAGATAATAGAGAATTAAAATATACTGTAGAAAGAAAATCTATAGGTAATTCTAAGACATTTGCTCAAGATATTATAGAAGAAGATGATATTTCGAATGAAATAAAAAAATTAAGTAAAAAAGTTAGCAATCGTGCACAAACAAGGGATTATGTTGGAAATAATATATCCATTATGATAAAATTTAGTGATTTTAAAAGTATAACAAGATCGAAGAAGATTCCAGAATATATTAATCAACCTGACAAAATTTTCACATATGCATGGGAATTATTGTTAGAACATTATGATTTTTCTAAAGGTGTTAGACTTTTAGGAGTGTCGTTAAATGATATAAAAAAAGAGAAAGAACTGAAGGTCCAACTTGATATTTTTGATTCTAAAGATTATAAGGGTGAAGAAAAATTAAGAAAATTATCAAAAAAATTAAAAAGTGAATTTGGAGATACTATTATTACAAATTTTGAAGAATTTGATTCTAAAAAGAAAAAAACGATAATTACGACAAGTTTTAGTAAAGACTTTTTGGATTAGTAATTATAGAAGATAGGAGGATGAAAATGCTAGCAATAAATAAAAGATTGAAATTAGTAGCGAGCTATGTAGAAGATAAGCGCTTGGCTGATATAGGAAGTGATCATGCCTATTTGCCAATTTATCTAGCGAAAGAAAACAAGATTAACTTTGCTATTGCCGGGGAAATAGTGGAAGGACCTCATAGAGTTTCTATAAAAAATGTAAATGAAGAAGGTCTATCAGGAGTTATCGAATGTAGAAAAGCGGCAGGGTTAGAAGCAATTGAGCTTGCCGATAATATAGAAGTAATTACTATTTGTGGTATGGGAGGAAAATTAATTGCTGACATTTTAGAAAAAGGAAAAGATAAACTAATTAATAGACCAAATTTAATATTACAACCAAATCTAGGAGAGAGATTTGTCCGTGAAAAATTACAAGATTTAGGCTATACTATTATTACAGAAGATATTATAGAAGAAGATGGACATATTTATGAGATTATAGTCGCAACTGACGGGCATATGTCTTTAACAGAAGATGAAAAGAATTTTGGCAAATTTTTATCGAAAGAAAAAAATGATTTATTTATAAAAAAACAAAAACAAGAGTTAGATAAAGTAAATTATATATTATCTCAGTTGGAAAAAGCTAAAGAAGAAAAAAGTGAGAAAGTGCTTGAATTACAAGCTAAGGCTAAAAAAATAGAAGAAGTTATAAGTTAAAAAACAAAAGGTATATTTGAACGGAAAAGGAGGTAAAGGATGTTTCAGTTATTGCAAAGCGAACAGGATGCAAAAAAACTTTTAAATTTTAGTGTGAAGATTGCTAAAAGTATGTTGTTTTATGGCGCAGAAGTCTATAGGGTAGAAGATACTGTAAATAGAATTTATAAATCATTTGACAATATAAAAGCTCCCAATATATTAGTTACCTATAATTTTGTAATTGTATCATTTGTATATGATGATACGACCTATACAGCAATGAGAAGAGTATTTTTAGGAGATAGAAATCTTGAAAAAATTTCACTATTAAATGATTTATCAAGAAAAATGGTTATAGGTAGCTGTTCTCTAGATTATGCTTTTGAGAAGATGAAAGATATAAAAAATAAAACTAGATATTCTAACTTAGCCGTTTTATCTGCACTGACTATATCAGCACCATTTTTTGCCATTATGTTCGGAGGAACGTTCAAAGACAGTATAGTTTCTTTTGTAGTTATGGCTGTAGAAACCGCATTTTTACTATTTATTGGAAGATATAAAGTAATATATTTCCTAACAAATTTTTTAGGGGCATTTATTTCTACAGTACTAGTAATGACACTTGATAAATTCTTTCTTATACATAATCCGGTTAGTATAATTATCGTAAGCCTTATGCCACTTGTTCCTGGGGTACAGATTACCAATTCAGTCCGTGATTTTATGGCGGGGGATTATTTATCTGGAATAATAGGGGTGCAATCAGCTATTTTTGTATCGATTGCAATAGCATTAGGCGTGGTTATGGGATTAAAAATAGTGTAAAGGAGTAAACTATGGAATATAATATTTATATACAATTTATTGCAGGATTTATTGTAACATTTGCATTTGCAATATTTTTTAATGCACCTAAAAAATCACTATTGAGCTGTTCATTAATAGGAGCAGCCGGATGGTTGGTATATGTAATAGTTAAATTATTAACAGATGTTGTAATTGGAAGTTTTTTTGGTGCCTTATGTGTAGGGATTCTTTCAACGAGTACTTCTAAATTACTTCGTATGCCAGCGACAATCTTTATATATACTGGAATAATTCCTCTCGTTCCTGGGTATGGGATGTACAATACTATGCAAAATTTAGTTACAAAAAATTACAATGTAGCATTTAAAGTAGGTATAGAAACCTTGCTACAAGCGGGAGCTATTGCGATGGGGATACTTTTAGCATCAGTTTTTTCTGATTCAATAAAAAGGGTAAAAATACAAAGAAAAAGGTAAGTTCTATACTAAATTATAGAGCTTATTTTTATTTTGTGTTAAAATTAAAGTATAAGAATTTAAATAAATATGATAGAGAGGATAAATACTTTATGAAAAATATTTTATATTATGCACAGAGTTGTCCAGATACAGCGCCGTTTAAAGAAAAATTGGCAGAATTAGAAATAGACTATGAAGAGGTAGAAATATTATCTTCTCTAAAAAATTTGAAACAATTTTTATATGTTAGAGATACATATAAATCATTTGAAGGTATTCAAGGGAGTATGCAAATAGGGATACCTTGTTTAGTCATTAATGAGAAAGACTGTATTTTAAACATAGATGACTTGGATAAATTATTGCATTAGAGTAAATAGAGAGATTAATAAAAGTAACTTAAGGTGTATTTTATAGCTATAACCTTTTTTGTAAAGCTCTTGATTTTTAATTTTTTATTTGCTATAATTAAGAAATGCTAGGTGGGGAGTTAGCGGTGCCCTGTACTTGCAATCCGCTTTAGCAAGGCTGAATACTGAGATGCGGGTAGACTAGGGAATGTCGAGTTTAACACGTAATGTTGAGACTGAGGCATCTTACGACGCAATACTTATGAACCATGTCAGGTCCGGAAGGAAGCAGCATTAAGTAATGTCATTGTGGGTGTAAGTTTTTGTTGAGGTTGAGTTGTCGATTAAACTAACGGTTTTCTAATCTATTCAAGTCTCAGTTGCATATTAGTATAAATCGATGATATCTAAAAGTATTTACTTTTGGATTTTTTTTATGGAAAATTAATTATAACTAGATATACAATGATATAAAAGTGTAAATAAAATAAGGAGAAACCATGTATCAAGGTAAGAATATAAAAGAACAGTCTAAAATTTTTATTAAGTTGTTATTGCCAGTTTTGATATATCAAATAATATCTTATTCATCATCGATGATAGGAACATTTATGGCTGGTCATTACAGTCCTACTGATCTTGCTGGAGTTAGTATGGGTGTTAATATTTGGAATCCTGTAATGTATACCCTAAATTCTATAGTTCTTGCAATAGTTCCGATTGTGTCACAATTGATAGGAAAGGGAAGAGAACAAGAAATCCCAACGAAAGTTCGTCAGTTTTTATATATTGCAGTTTTTATTAGTATCATACTTATTATAGGACTAAATACTTTAGCAGAGCCCATAGTTAATGGGCTAGACATGGATGAAAACATAGCTAGGGTTACAAAAAAATACTTATTTTACGAAAGTATAGGAGTTTTACCGATATTTTTATATGTTGTGCTTAGAGCTTTTATGGACAGCCTTGGACTTACTAGATTATCGATGATAATGATGGTAATTTCTGTACCTGTGAATGTTTTATTAGCTTATGGTTTTATCTTTGGTAAGCTAGGTATGTCGGAGCTTGGTGGAGCAGGTAATGGTATGGCGGTATCGTTGACTTATACGGTACTGTTCTTCATAGCTTTATTTTTAACACTAAAGCACCCAAAAATTAATAAATATAAGATTTTTGAAAAAGAAGGAATTAAATTCTCACATTGGGGAGAAATATTTAAGCTAGGAGTACTGATAGCTATAGCCACAGCGCTAGAAACTGTAGTATTTTCTACTTTATCTCTAATGGTATCGCGTTTTGATACGACAATTATAGCCTCACATCAGGCAGCATTGAATTTCTCAGGTTTTTTATATAGTTTACCAGTGAGTGTAGCAAATACTGTTACGATAATAGTAGCCTATCATGTAGGGGCAAAAAATTATAAAATGGCACGCCGTTATACAATTCTTGGAGTAATAATGGGAATGATTTTTGCATTTTTAGCAGGACTGATTGTTTGGATATTCGATGCTAATATTCCTTATCTGTATAGTAAGGATTTAGATGTTATATCTTTAACAGGACATTTATTATTATATGCGATAGGTTTTGCAATTTGTGATTCTTTTGCATCAGCTTTGGCTGGAGTTCTTCGTGGCTATAAAAAAGTTGTACCTATATGCGTAGCGATGTTTATCGGTTATTATTTAGTAGGTATTCCAGTAGCGTACTTTTTAGTGTTTAAGAAAGGTATAGGCATAGATGGTCTTTGGATAGGGTGGATAATAGGTTTAGGGACATATGCACTGGGAGTTCTAGTATATTATATGTATATGAAGAAAAATATAAAAAAACAATTAGCATAATAAAAAACTTTTTCATAAGAGAAATCTTATGGAAAAGTTTTATTTTTCTTGACTATTAGTTTAAAAAACAATATAATGTAATTATCGAAACTAGATAAAGAGGTGGAGAGAATTTGGTAAGAGAATATCCAAAATGGTCAGAACTACCCGAAATAGATTTATATTTAGACCAAGTACTAGAGTATGTTAATAAATTACATAGCCCAATAATGCTGAAAAATGATAAAGGTTTAACATCAGCTATGATTAACAATTATGTTAAAAATCATTATGTGGATAAACCCATAAAGAAAAAATATAGCCGACGTCAATTGGCTAGATTAATAGTTATTACATATTTGAAAAATGTTTTCTCAATTCAAGAAATAAGTAAAACATTAACAATGCTTACGAAAAATGATAAATCAGAAATAATGTATAATAATTTTGTAGCTTGTATGAACGGTGAGGATACTGATGAAATACCTATTGTTATAAAATCAGCATGTGCAACTGTAAGGTTATATGAGCAGACATTAGAATTAGCAGATGATCTAAAATAATATAATAGGTAAAAAGAGGAGAATAAAAAATGAAGTGGAAAATAGTTGTAGATACTGCATGTGATTTTAGGGAAATCCCTAATAAAGCTGAAAATGTTGCTTATGAAAGAGTACCGTTTTCTCTTCAAGTAGAGGACAAAGTTTTTGTAGATAATTTGGATTTAGATATTGATAAAATGATGGAAGAAGTATACGCTAGTTCAGAACCGGCTAGATCAGCGTGTCCTAGTCCGGAAGCTTACTTATCAGCTTATAGAGGAGCAGAGAATGTAATAGTTTTGACTTTGACTGGTGGGATGTCTGGAAGTTATAATAGTGCAGTTATAGCAGAAAAAATGATAAAAGAAGAAAATAATAATGTTAATATACATATTATTAATACTCTTTCAGCAGGTGGGCAAAATGACTTACTGCTCCTTAAAATAAATGAACTGATTAAAGAAGGATTATCTTTTGACGAAGTAGTTGCTACAATAACAAAATATTGGGAGAACTCAAAACTTATTTTTGTATTAGAAAAAGTAGATAATTTAGTGAAAAATGGTCGCTTAAATAAACTTGCGGCTGCGGTAGTAGGATTACTAAATATGCGTATGGTAGGAGAAGCAAGTAGTGAGGGGACATTGCATTTACTACACAAAGTTCGTGGAGAGAAAAAAGCCGTTTCTACTGTAGTAGACGAAATGATTAAAGCTGGATACAAAGGTGGAAGAGCTGTAATTACTCATAGAAATAATACAAATATTTGTGAAAAAATAGAAGAAAAATTAAAAGAAAAATTCTCAAATATAGAATTTATCGCGGTACCTACTTCTGGAATCTGTAGTTTCTACGGAGAAGAAGGCGGAATGTTATTAGGATATGAAATATAATAAAAATCGGACTAGATGAATTGTCATCAGTCCGATTTTTTAAACCCTATTTAGTACTTTTTTTATTTTTACGGAGTTCATTTGCTAAAAAACCAATACCTTGTCCACACAAACTAAAGAATACATAACCAAGTCCATAGATAAGAATATCAAAGTTTAAAATAATTAAACAAGATATTAAATAGAAGAAACCTATAATAAACGAAAATAAGTAACTAAAGTCCTTTTTATTATACGCATATAGAAATGATATTACAAAACTAACAATAGGATACATAAATATAAGAAGTAAAATTATCATTCCTGATTTATTAGATATAAAATAAGAACATAGAGGGAGTATTATAAATAAAAAGAAAGAAAAAATTAAATAAGGTACTTTTTCTAAAAATTTCTTCATCATTTGCCTCCTAAAATATAGTGTTATTCTACCATATATTTTTTCAAAAAACAAATATGATGATAGCTAGAAAAGAAATATTTTCTGTAAGTAAATAAAAAATTGAAATCGTTTTTCTGATGTGTTATGATAAAATAAAGACAAAGAATCGAGAGGGGATTATATAATGAAATTTTTTATAGATACTGCTAATGTGGATGACATTAAGTTAGCTAACGACCTTGGGGTGATTTGCGGGGTAACAACTAATCCATCACTTATAGCAAAAGAAGGTCGTGATTTTAAAGAAGTTATTAAAGAAATCACAGAAATAGTTGATGGACCAATAAGTGGTGAAGTAAAAGCAACGACTACTTGCTGGAAAGATATGGTAGAAGAAGCTAGAGAAATCGCTAAAATTCATCCAAATATGGTTGTAAAAATTCCTATGACAGAAGATGGATTACGTGCTGTTAAGATTTTAAAACAAGAAGGGATTAAAACGAACGTAACACTTATCTTTAGCGCAAACCAAGCTTTACTTGCTGCTCGTGCTGGTGCTACTTATGTTTCCCCATTCTTAGGGCGTTTAGACGATATTTCACATAATGGATTAATTTTAATTGAAGAAATTGTAGAAATATTCTCTAACAATGATATTGATGCCGAAATTATCGCTGCAAGTGTTAGAAATCCTATTCACGTAGCTGAATGCGCAAAAATGGGGTGTGATATAGCGACAGTTCCTTATAGTGTAATAAAACAAATGATTAAACATCCACTTACAGATATCGGTATTGAGAAATTTAAACAAGATTATTATAAAGTGTTTGGGGAGTAATAAACTATTTGATATGATTTTCTAAAAAAAATTATGAAAATTAACATTTTATACTGGAAATATTAAGTAAGTTATGTTAAAATATATTTTGTTGTATGAAAAAGTTGTTAAGATTAAATTTTATAGGAGGTTATATTAATGCGCGTAAATGTAACATTAGCTTGTACTGAATGTGGTGATAGAAACTACATTACTAAAAAGAACAAAAGAAATAATCCAGACCGTATTGAACTTAAAAAATACTGTCCAAGATTAAAAAAAGTGACTTTACACAGAGAAACGAAGTAATAAAGTTAGAAAAGCCTTAAAGTATAAACGTTTAAGGCTTTTTGTTTTGCATTTGACTATGTTGTAATTTGAAACATATAGTATTTTTTGTGATCTTTTTTATTGTATTGTTTAATCATTTTTTATCATTTTATCATATATCAAAGAAATTAATAATTATTTACTCTTTTCCTGCTTCAATTTCCTCAAATTAATAATTATAAAAACAGGTTAACTATATTTATTAAGTCATCTTTATATTTAGTTAAATCCATAGGTGTAGAAATTTCTATTTTTTCTTTTTTACCATTGTTTAATACTATATATTTCTTACTTCGATTAAGATATATTCTTACTATCCATTTTCTTATGTTATCATCCAATAAGATGTTAAAATAGGTTTGATTATCACGATAGAATATTCTATTGTTGTTTACTACATCATTTAATAATACTTTAGTAATGGCATACGCCTCAAGTTCTTCAGGAGTTGTTACAATTCCATCATCTTCAATAATATCTTCGTCAAACTCGTGATCATCGTGTTTATCATTAGCAGTTGTATTTAGTGCTGCACTTAGTTTACTATTTACCTGGTCTGTTATAAAAATACGGAACGTTTTTTTGACAATAGGAGTGAAACGTTCTACAACTTGTTTAGTTTTTACCCCGTCATATATTTCATTTAGTAAATATTTAATAAATGCTTCTGATGGTTCGTTCCATTGTTGGTTTAAATAATCTTTTAATGAATTTACGTATTTTAATTCATATGCAGTTTTTGAAATCTTAGAAACCTCGAAATTCTCTTTTGTAAATTTAAAAATTTCTATAATGTGATTATCCTTTAACTCGCTTATATTAAATTGTAAAAATGGCGTACTATCCATTTTGTTTTGTTCATCTAAATCGGTGTAAAATCGGTATTCTAAACCATTAGTCAGTATTCCAAATTTAGATGTGGTAGTTCCGAAATATCTAAATAATTGTGAATCATGATTATCTAATTTTTCATTAACTGATTTGCACTCTATTAAAATAACGGGTTCATCCCCTTGTAAAATAGCGTAATCAACTTTTTCTCCTTTTTTAATTCCTACGTCAGCAATAAATTCTGGTGAAAATTCTAAAGGATTAAATACGTCATACCCTAATAACTGGAAAAAGGGCATTACTAGTGCTGTTTTGGTAGCTTCTTCTGTATTTAGTGTATCTTTTAATTTAACAGTCCTCTCCGATAACAATTTAATTTGTTCTGTGAATTTTTCCATAATTAATTCTCCTTTAAATATATTTAATTCTTTCCTCACATATTCTATAGTCTAGTTTAAATGATTTAGATATGTGAGTAATATTGTTTATTTCTTTTATTTCCTCATCTGAGATTATAAAATAACTTGCGAACAGGTCGGCTTCTATTTCTTGTCTTGATAATGGTACTCTTGAAATACGTCTAAGGAAATGCAAGTTTGAACCTCTGTGCACCTAATTCATGAGCCATAGTATATCGTTTATCCTCGTCAGATAAGTTGTTATTAATGTGTATATAGTGATATGTTTTGTTGCAAATTTCCAAAGTGTGATATAGCCCGTTGTTTGTTCCTAAATCGTTAAATAGTACTGTTATCCCTAATTGTCTAGCGATATTAAATGGATTAGTTGTTCCGTACTCCTTAATCAAGGAGTGGTAAACATCTTTAATCGTCATTTTCTGATTTGTGACGTGCCATAGCAATTCTTGCTGCTTGTTCGATTGAAGCACGCACTAATTCTTTTGTTACTTCATCCATTGGCTCGCCACTATACATCAAGGCTTGATTACTATTTAAATTATCCATCAGGTCATTTACCATGTTTGCTATATCAATTTTTTTTTGGTTTGCTTTATCTTCTACTAAATCAGATTTATTTATCCCAAAATAATTAGCCATCATTTCTATTTTATCTATCCTAGGATAAGATTTTCCGTTTACCCAATCACTTATTGTTGAATAACTTATTCCTAAATTTTCAGATAGTTGGGTTCTTGAAACTTTATTAATTCTTAAATATCTTTTCAAATTATTGCTCATTGTTTTTTTGTTACCTAAATTACTCATGTTATTACCTCTTTTATGCTGTTATTATACGATATTATCGTAAAAAATTCAATCTTTTTTAAAAAAAATACGAAAAAACCGAAAAAAATACTTGACTTTACGGTTTAACCGTAATGTTAAATAATAAAACAGAAAGGAGACTATCTATATGAATATTTCTAAAAAGATAACAACTGACCTAAGTGGAAAAATTATCTCGATTGAATATGAAGAAATAGAAACTGATGATGTTTTTTTTATCAGAAGACGAAGAACCAATTAGAAACGAGATAATCAATATATTAGCAAAACATAACTTACCTTATTGGAAAGCTAAGCTAATATTAGAAAGAACTACAGCATTCCTAGATAAAGAAGCTGTAGTACAAAATATTATTTAAAATTACTAATCAGAGTGATAGCAGATTCTCTGATAGCTTTAACCTCATCACTAGCATTATTAGGATGTGAACCTGTAGAAAAAAGTAAACTTTCAGAAATATCAGTTTTTAATGTTTCTTCTAACACAGTAATTTTCCCTAATGAATCTTTATATTTTAATGTGAGTTTTATGTCATCTTTAAAATCTAGTTTAAGATTAGTAGAAAATTTTTGATTAGGAGCAATAATACTACCAACTATTGATTTCATTTGTAAATTACTATTAAACTCGTCTAAGGCAGTGTGGAATGTTAATTCAATTATTCTTGCAGGAGTTTTCCCGAAGTTTTTAATAGTTAAATTTTTTTGGAAATTTAACCCGTAAATAGTCTCTATATACGGGACAACATATGGTTTAGAAGAGTTATATATAGATTTTTTAGCTTGATATAGGCTTAAGCTAGAAATTATTACTGATATTAGCGATATAACTATTGGAACAATAATTATTAAATAATCAAATGTTGTTCGTTGCATATAATTCACCTCCTTTCATCGTTATTATACTATGAAAGTTAAGTGTAAGGTGATGAAAATAAAAATTTAGAAAGGAGTGATTAATATGTTCTCTAGTGATTTTATTGACAAACTTATCGACACAATCGCGGAGAAAGTTTATCAAATTTTAAAAGAAAAGTTAGTTCTTGATAGACGATACAACCAAAAAGAACTCTGCAGAGAGTTAAATATAGGGCAAGATACCTTAGCTGAACTTAATATTCGAGGACTTAGACCTACTAAAGTAGGTAGACAATACATTTACTTAGAAAGCGAAGTTAATAAGTTTTTAAAAGAAAATACAATTTAAATTTAAGATATCTAGCACATATCAAAGAAATTAAAGAAAGGAGCATAAGCAATGTGCAAAGATGAATTAATAGAAGAAAATCAAAGATTAAAAATAGATAATGATCACTTAAGATTTGAAATTAAAGTATTACAAGAATGTTGTAGATGTTATAGACAAGATTTAATCAATGAGATAGAAAAAAGAAGTATAGATAAATATAGAAATTGTTTAAACAATAAAAAGGCTAGTAAAAACTAACCTTTATGAGTTTCGTTGCAACAAAAGTAACATCCATCAAATTTTTTATATGGATATTTTCTTTGGGCTTCGTGTATAGCATAAATAGAATTAGAGAAATACCCTATGTACTCTCTATTTCCAACACGAGGAACGAAATTACAATTTTCTGTATGAACTTCATGTCTACCTTTATCGTCAACATTTTTATTGAAGTAATAAAATTCACTCATATTAATTAAATCTCCTTTCTAAAGTATTAAGTATTTCATTGAAAAGGTTTAGTAGTAGAATTTAATTTCCTGGAAATACTCAAATAAATTATACCAAATTAGTGAAAGAAGGTCAAACATTTATGAAAAAGTTTAATGAGTTAATAAATGAACGTTTAACAGAGTTGAACATGAGTAAGTACCAATTAGCAAAACTAACGGGTATTTTTGAGCAGAGAAACTAAATAATAAAGTTAGAAAAGCCTTAAAGTATAAACGTTTAAGGCTTTTTGTTAATGACTTTAGTCAGTTGAGGAGGCGAAGTCTCCGAAACAAAAAACCACCCGCTATGCGGGTGCGAGATAAAAGTTAAACA